>JAESFO010000128.1_pt1 | contig 211685 bp, 224 predicted proteins | sample 9269421 | NCBI WGS metagenome assembly JAESFO01 (sample SAMN14502839, study PRJNA617101) | algae metagenome | isolation source: Nostoc desertorum CM1-VF14 and co-occurring heterotrophs from rocky... | place: USA: Clark Mountains, San Bernardino, California | collected 2000-06-05 | reverse complement strand
GCGTTTGCACCTTGCGATGCAAATTGACGAGGACACACACCTTAAACCAACGAACTTAAAGTTCATCGGCAATGGTATGTACCTCTAAGAAACGTACCGTCGATTGTGTCGTGTTGCCCAGTCTTTCGACCGGACCGCAAGAACCTCGCCGTCCACGTTTCTCTTTCTTCCAATCTTCACAATGTCAAAGATCTGACCCCGGATGCGGCTCTCGCCGGCGGCGTCGGTGGAAGCCTCAAGCTCCCGAATTCCTTAGAGAACAGAAACCTCTCTCCGGTTGCCCGGCAGCAGTTCTGCCCTTTCAGTAATCGCTGATCAGTGGGAGCAGCTAGTGCTCGGCGTCGTCAGCGGGGCGGGTTGTATTCGAGACGTTTTCGTCTGTCAACACCCCATTTTCAACTTTCGGAAGACCGAATTCTGAAAACCTGAAATCGCCAATCACTTAGTGATTTCAGAGGCTTGCTTCAGTCTTTGGCGTCGTTTCCGGCACCGCGGTCTGCAGCGATGGGCGGGTTATAGGGGCGACCCCTTCGAGGTGTCAACAGCCCAAAATGACGAATCTGACATTTTTCGCGGACACCCGTCCGGACCACCGTCCAACCCGTTAGCCGGGTATATAGCACGTGCGCGCGAGGACTGTCATCTGGTGTTCGCAATCTGGGAGTTCAAGACCCCCCGGACAGTGATTCACCCCCTGTGGAAATCCTTCCTGGAGGTCCAGGCAAGCGCGAATCTTCCGCTCCCGCGGTGAATCGGGTGGCCGGTTTGTTCGGTGCATTGTCGGAACCGGTGCCTCCTCCAACCCACCGAGGCCTAGTTTTGCCGTATTGTCCCCGCACCTAGGCCTGAGCCAATGAGTTGACTCGCGCCCAAGCGCGCGGCACTTGTGACCAATGGGGCGCCGAGACTTCGGCAATAGGCAGCAGGCGAACAGGGTTGAACCCAGCACAACGCAATCGCACCGCCGCGCTTCTCAAAGCCAGCGGCTTCGAGGATGGTCCGGCGCTGACCGTGCAATCCACCGATGGCGAGATTCCGCATGGCCGTGAGCTGAGCTTCGCCTGGCTGACCGGCACGGTGATGACCGGCCTCACGTCCGTGCTGCTGATGGGCGCCGCGCTTTATGTTTCGTTCGAAGGCCAGGACACCTTCTCCACCGCCTATGAAGCGCTGCAGTTGATCACCAAGCCGACCGAGACGGCGGTCGACTCGCAGGTAAAGGGCGATCGCGTGCGCCCGGTGGCCAAGACCCGCTCCGAGCTCGAGATCGTCGAGGCCTCCATTCGCGAGAATGTCGACGGCCGCGCCCTGATCAGGAAGCAACCCTTCGTGCGGGTCCGCGCCACGCTCGCCACCGCGGCCACGGCGCTGTCCAACGATATTCCCGACTACGATCCGGTGGCGATGATCGACGCCAGCCAGCCGGTGGTGGCCGATGGCGACGATGTCGCCAACCCCGACATCTATGGCGCCGAGGTCGAAGGCGAGGTGCAGATCAAGACGGCAGCCCTGCCCGCGAGCTTCGTTCCGGCTCCGGCCATCTCCGACAAGAGCGCCTCGGACTTCGTCCGCTCGACGGTCGAAAACCTGTTTGCCGAGGGTGGCGGCGAAGGCGAGGTGGCGCTGGCCTACGCGCAGCCCGACACTGGCCTGCGCGACCTGGGCGTGGTGACCGATGGCGGCCTCTCGGGCATCGCCGAGAATGTCTCGATCCTGCCCAAGACCAAACTGGCCGAGGACGCCGGGCTCGGCCGCTCCGAGCGCGTGGTCACGGTCCGCGAGAGCGGCTCGCTGAAGGACCCGCTGCTCAAGAACGGCTTCGACAACCAGACCTACGACATGGTCTCGGCAACGCTGAAGAATGTGCTGTCGTCGGCGAACGTGCCGGGTGGGGCGCGCCTGCGCATCCTGATGGGGCCGGCCCGCAACTCGCAGACCTTGATCCCGCACCGGCTCAGCATCTACTTCCCTGATCCCAAGAGCGGCGAAATCAAGCACGCCGCGACTGCCGCGCTCACCGACCGCGGCAGCTACGTGCTCGGGCTCGAACCGCCCAAGATCGAGTTCCCGGAAGAAGACACCGAGGAAATCAACGTCAACAACCTGCCCTCGGTCTACCGCTCGATCTGGGAGACGGCGCGCAAGCACGACATCGACGATGCCATCACGTCGCGCATCGTCGCCATGTTTGCCTACGACATCGACCTGACGAAGCGCATCAGCGCCGGCGACTCGATCGAGATTCTCGAGACCGAGAAGGATGCCAACGGTCATCAGGACCTGCTTTATGTCGGCCTGAAGCTCGGCACCACGACGCGCGAGTTGTTCCGCTTCCGCACCGATGACGGCACCGTCGACTTCTACGATCCCGACGGCGAGACCGGAAAGCGTTTCCTGACGCGCCGGCCGCTGCAGGGCGGCGGTCGCCTCGCCAGCCGCTTCGGCAATCGCGTGCATCCGATCTTCAAGTCGCGCCGCATGCATACCGGCGTCGATCTCGCCGCCAAGACCGGTACACCGATCTATGCCTCGGGCGACGGCGTGATCGAGAAGGCCCAGTGGGTCTCCGGCTATGGCAAGTATGTCGAAATCAAGCACGTGAACGGCTTTGAGACCGGCTATGGCCACCAGAGCCGCATCGCCGACGGCATCAAGCCGGGGGTGCGCGTGCGCCAGGGCCAGATCATCGGCTATGTCGGCTCGACCGGTAACTCCACCGGCCCGCACCTGCATTTCGAGATCAAGGTCAACGGCCGCTTCGTCGACCCCCTGAGCGTCAAGCTGCCGCGCGACAAGTCGCTCTCCGCCCAGTACGAGGGCAATTTCGAGCAGACCATCGCGCAGATCCGCGACCTGATGAAGCGCGACGCCGCCCCGATGACGGTTGCGGCACTGAACTAAGCCGAACGCGCAGCCGGGTACTTTACCTGCAGGGCTTCTCCACAGGGTCATTCCCGCGAAAGCGGGAACCTCTGTTTTGGTGAGCGCTGAACCATCTCAAACAGAGGTCCCCGCTTTCGCGGGGGGTGACCTGGTGGTTGGCTGCCATGCCCAGTGGTCGCGGCAGCTACGCCGTCTTCTTCCTCAGTTTGTTCTCCTGGGTGAACCAGGCGATCACTGCCGAGAGCAGCGCCAACCCGGCATTGCTGTAGGCGATGGCGGCGAAGGCGGCGTTGTTGGCGCCCTGCCGCGCCGTTTCGGCATCGGTGGCGAGCGGAGCGTCGGGTTGCATGCCGAAAAACAGTGGCAGCTCGGCAAAGCCGCCGAGCGAGCGCTCGAACACGAAGGCCGCGACACCGCCCATCAGCGCCACCGCAAGGAGGCCGGCAACGCGCGCCACTGCATTGTTCACTCCGGAGGCGAGCCCGGTATCGCGATCCTCGACCGAGGTCATCACCGCCGTCGACAGCGGCGACACCACGGCGCTCATCCCCAGTCCCATCAGGATGGTGAGCGGCAGCACCCCGAGCCAGACATTCTGCAGCGGCGCCAGGAGCCCGAGCAGTGCAAACGCGATGGCGACGATCACCGCACCGAGCGTGATCATCGGCCCCGGCCCAACCTTGTCGGAAAGCCTGCCGGCATAGGGCGAGAGCACAGTGAGCGCGATGCCGAACGGCAGGAAGGCGATCGACACCTCCGCAGCGGTGACGCCCCAGCCGCCGATCAGCGTCATCGGCAGGAAGAAGGTTACCGCCGAGAGCGCGAAATAGAGGGCGAAGGTCAGTCCCTGAGCGCCCGAAAAGGCGACGTTCCTGAAGTGGTAGAGCGGCAGCATCGGCGCCCTGCTGCGCGTTTCCCACCAGAGGAAGGCGAGGAGCGCAATGAGGCCGATGCCGCAATAGGCCAGCACGTGGCTCAACACCGGCGCATTGCCGCCGGTGCCGGTGAGCCCGAGTGCGATCAGCAGCAGCGCCACGGTGATCAGCGCCCCGCCGACCAGATCGAGCCGCCGGCCTGCTTCCGGTTGATCGACCGGGACCTTGAGGAACAGCAGCGCCAGCGCGATGCCGCCGAGCGGCAGGTTGATGGCGAATACCAGCCGCCAGCTCCAATCGCCCATGGTGGTGAGCACGAACCCGCCCACGACCGGCCCGAGGATGGTGGTGAGCGACGAGAAGGCCGACCACAGCCCGATGGCCTTGCCGCGCTCTTCGCGCGGATAAGCCTTGGCGATGATCGCGAGGCTCCCCGGCACCATCAGCGCCGCGCCGAGCCCCTGCACGGCACGGGCGATGATCAGGAAACCGGGGTTGGGTGCCACCGCGCAGACCAGCGATGCTGCAACGAACAGCACGATGCCGAGCGCAAAGATGTTCCTCAGCCCGAAGCGATCCCCCGCTGCACCGCCGATCAGCAGCAGCGAGGCGAGAAACAGCATATAGGCGTTGGAAATCCACTGCGCATCGGCAAGGCTGGCGCCGAGATCGGCGCGGATCGCCGGGGTGGCGATCGACAGCACGGAGCCGTCGATAAAGCCCATCGAGGACGCAAGGATCGCCGCAACCAGCACATAGATGCGGCTTTCGGCCGGACAGAAGGTGGCCGGCGCAGCACTCGATTTGACGTCGTTCATCCCCGGCTCCCTGGCGGAGCGCTTTCAGGAAAGTTGCAGCCTTTCGAAAGCGCGACACATGACCTTGCGGCGTCGCCAGCCTACGCCTTCTCGATCCACACCGCGAGTTCGTTGCCGCCGGGCTCGCGGAAGTGAAAGCGCCGTCCGCCGGGGAAATCGAATGCCGCCTTGGTGATCACCCCGCCCGCCGCCAGCACCTCGCGCTCGGCCAGCTCAAGATCCTCGGTACGGATCACCGCCAGGGGTTTTTCGGTCCGCCCCTCGCTCGCGTCGATGCCCGCGTCGATCCCCGCATCGTCGATCCCCTCATAGGACGGGCCATAGCCCGTGAAGCTCCAGCCAAACGCTTCGGCAAAGAAGCGGTGGCTCTGCTGTGCGCTGGTGGACGGAAACTCGAGGTAGTCGATCTGGTACCGCTGCTTCAACTTGATAACTCCCGTTGTTCTCTTTTTGTTCTTATCGTATCCAGATCGTGCAGGCAACCATGGACCCAACTGCCGCCGGCTCTCATTTTGCCACGGCCGATTGGTCAGCGAGGCGGGCGAAGCGTTCGACCATCGCCGCCTTGAGACCGGCAATCTGCCGATCGTCCCAGCCAGACGGTTCGATCAGCGCGCGCCAGGCATCGATATAGTCGGCCGGCGCGTAATCGTGGCCATGCCCCGGCGGCGGCTCGAGCGCCAACGCCATGTCCATCCCCAGCTGCAGGAAGGTGACGACCGGGTACCAGTTGAGGATCGGCGACACGTCTGGCCCCCGCTCGCCTTTCAGCCAGTCCGGCTCGCGGTGCAGCGACGCATAGCTGAAGAACACGATCGGATCGCTGGCATGCTGCAGGAAGGCGATGCGCATCGGCCCCCACGGCACTCCCGCGATATCGAGCCCGCCGCCCTGGCTGGTGAAGCGGATGGTGGTCTGGTTGCCGAATTTGGGCAGCCATTCCGGCGTGCCGGCCTGCCGGTTATTGGTGGCCCAGCGCCAGATGCCGCTGGTGAAGGGCGGGCCAACCCACAGCGCCCCCTGGAACGGATCCTGCAGCACATCGAAGAATGGCGTCGAGGCCTGCGAGGCATGGGCGCCGAGGCTGAGGCCGTTGAGATAGAGCTTTGGCCGTTTGTCGCGCGGCAGTTTGGTCCAGTAGCCGTAGACCGCGTTGAACAGCGCCTGCGCCGCCTCGGTGCCGTATTCCGGCTCGACCACCAGCGACAGCGGGCTCAGCAGGTAGGAATACTGCAGCGATACCGACGCAACATCGCCGGCCATCAGATACTCGAGCGTATCCATCCCGGCCGGGTCGACCCAGCCGGTGCCGACCGGCGTGACGATCAGCAGCACCGAGCGGTCGAACGCGCCGATCCGCAGCATTTCGTCGAGCGCCAGTTGCGCCCGCGCTTCGGTGGTTTCGGCCGAACGGAGCCCCACCGAAACCCGCAGCGGTTCCATTGCCGGCCGGCTGATGATCGCCTCGATCTCGGCCCTGGTCGGACCCGAGTCGGCGTAGATGCGTCCGTCGCGCCCGATGCTGCTCCAGTCGATCAGCGATTGGGCGCTGCCCGAGCGGTTGGGGTCGGTGGGTGGCGTGCCGAACTGGCCGGCAACGCCATCGAGCCTCAGGAAAAACCCGTCGGCAGCCCTGAGCGCGCCGCGCAGCAGCACGCCGTTGAACAGGGTGGTCGCGATGATCCCGACCACCACCAGGCTCCCGACCAGCGCCACGCGCCGCGGCACATAGCGCACCAGCCAGCGCGAGAAGAAACCGACCCCGTAGGCGAGGAGCTTGCCGGTCGCGATGAGGATCGCCGCCGGCAGCAGCGCGATCAACAAGATCCAAATCGGCAGGCCGGCCTCGACCGGCTGCATCCCCATGATCTCGCGCACCGAATTCTGCCAACCGGTGGTCTGGTAGAGGCAGGCCGCCATCAGTACCAGGCACCCGAGGGTCACCGCGATCTTCAGCCAATGCGTATATCTCGAGGCCGGCAGCCGCAGGCCCATATAGTTCCAGAGCCACTCGAGCGCGACGCCGATGCCGTAGCCGATGCCGAAGGCGCAGCCCGACAGCAGGCCCTGGATCAGCGCTTGGCGCGGCAGCAGGGAGGGAGTCAGCGCCAGCGAAAACAGGATCGAGCCGACCACCAGCCCCATTTCGGAGAAGCTATCGAGGAGCCGCTTCAGCCACGCCGGTACCTGCACGTCTCTCCTCCAGCTGCCGCTCGCTCATCCGCGCCCCGGACCAAGGCTGGACTTGCCAGAGCGCTGCCGCCAACCGATCAATACTGAACCCGCAATCTAGCACCATTGCCGCTGACTGCTCAGAGCACCGGCCCGAGCATCGCCACCGTATTGTTCCAGATCCGCCGCGTGCCGCCCCAGGCCTCAACCTCGGCCGCATGCACCAGCACCGATGCTTCGATGTAGCTCTGCTGGCGCTGCCGCAACGCCTGGGTGAGCGATCTGTCGGCGATCAGCATGTTGTTCTCGAAATTCAACTCGAAACTCCGCCGATCCATATTGGCCGAACCGATCAGCGCCAGCTGGCCGTCGACCGTCATGGTCTTGGAGTGCAGCAGCCCGCCCTGATATTCGCGGATCATCACGCCGGCCTCGAGCAGCTCGGCGTAGTAGCTGTGGCTCGCGGCAGCCACCACCCAGGAATCGTTGCGCTCAGGCACGATGAAGGTGGTTTCGACACCGCGATAGGCGCTGGCGCACAGTGCCGCCTGAATGGTTTCGTCGGGCACGTAATAGGGCGTGGTGATCACCAGCTCGCGCCGCGCCGCGTTCATCACCGAGACGAAGATTTCCGGCATCGCCGAGGGACGTACCGTCGCGCCGGTGCCGATCACCTGGGCGACGAACCCCGGCTGGGCTGGCGGCAATGGCCGCTGCAGCAATTCGGTCAGGTCGTCTTCGCCATGACCCATCCAGTCCGAGGCGAACAGGTGCTGGTTCTGCCGGGCAATCGGCCCTTCGAGCCGCACCATCACATCGACCCAGGGCGCGAACCTCGCCTTGGGCAGAAAGGCCGCATCGGCGCAGTTCTGGCTGCCGCAATAGGTGATGGCGTTGTCGATGACCACGATCTTGCGGTGGTTGCGCATATCGAGCCGCCCCCACAACGCCCCGACCAGTGGGTTGCCGATCGGCATGGCCCGGGCCAGCTGCACGCCTGCCTCGCGCATGGCGCGCCAGTGCTCGGAGCGGATCATCGCGCGCGAGCCCACATCGTCGGCCATCACGCGGCAGGCGACGCCGCGGCCCGCCGCCCGCTGCAGCGCCGCGACGATCTTCAGCCCGTTGGTGTCAGGCAGCCAGATGTAGAACAGCAGGTGCACGTGGTCGGTGGCGGTGTCGATATCGGCAACCATCGCCTCGATCGCCGCGTCCGAGCTTTCGAGCAGTTGCGCGCGATTGCCGGCAACCGGCGGATAACCGCTCACTGAAGTTCCGGCGCGAAACAGCGCCTGCATCCCCTCGGGCAACTGCGCCTCGGCATCGGGGGTGCCGAGCGGCGGCGGCAACGTCTCGAAAGCCTTGCGCAGCCGGGCGGTGCGGGTTCGGCCGATATTGGTTTCGCCCACCAGGATATAGGCGATCATCCCGATCAGCGGCGCCACGACGATCACCATCACCCAGGCGAGCCGCGACACCGGTTCGCGATAGGGCCTGAGCAAGGCGCGGCCGACGAAGAACAGCTGCAGGCCGATTTCCAGCGCCAGCAGCAGCCATGCGATCGTCGATCCCTCCATGCCGCCCCCCTGAACCACCCGAAGAGTACGTCGTCCCCCGACAATGGCTTGTGCTCAATAGGAAAGTCGACCGTTCAGCTCTGCGAGTCGACTAAAATCGTCGCCAATCAGCATCGGCCAAGTTTAGATGCAGCCACCGATACTGAGACCACTGTTGTCCCGACGGCGACGGGGGATCGTCCGCAGCAATGATCGAGCAGGATCGCAGAGCGCCCCCACCACGCCACGGCCGGTGGATCGTTATCGCCGGCCTTGCCTTCGCTGTCGCCGCAGTGCTGTCGGTGCCGCTCTCCGGTCTCGTCATCACCGACCTTGCCTTGAGCCCGCGCGGCAGCGTCAGTTGGCTGACGCTGTTCGTCGGCGTCGGGCTGACCGGCATGCTGTTCTGGTCGCTGCTGCTGCTCCGGCCGCGCCGCTACACCATGCTGCGCGGCGCCATCGCCGGCGTGCTGGTGGCATTCTTTTCCTATCCCGTGGTGCTGACCCTGGCCGACCTGCAGCGCCATGGCAGCCTCGACCCGCAGACCTACGCCAGCCGCGGCAGCAACGTGCTGCTCCGCACCATCATCACCCAGCTCAGCACCGGCTTTGCTTCGACCCTGACGCTCGCGATGGTCGGCGTCGTGCTGGTGTTCGTCCTCCACCGCCTGCATCCCCAAACCATTCCACGGCATGACCGGCGCGGTTTTTGGCGCACCGCACCGCGGCTGGCGGCGGCGCTCGCCCTGTCTCTCGTCGTTGCGCTGGGCGGCGCCTTCGCCGTTCTGACCCTGCTGCCGCTCGATACCGACAGTCTGAGAGCCAACCCCGCAGCCAGTAGACCGGTCGTCGGCTACGACGAGGCGCTAGCGCGGATCGAAGCGGTACGGACCGACGAAGCCAGGCTGCCACTCAATCCACGCTGTCTCTCCAACCTCCTGACGCATGGCCACAAGGTCGAGCGCGTCGTGGTATTCTTCCACGGCCTCACCAACTGCCCGGCCCAGGCGGCGGAGCTCGGCGCCAGGCTGTTCGCGCTGGGCTACAACGTCTACCTGCCGCGCATTCCGCAGCATGGCGACGCCGACCAGATGAGCACGATCCTCGCCAACCTCACCGCCGAAGAAATGATCGCCGTCGGCAACGAGGCGACGGACATTGCCCAGGGGCTGGGCGACGAGGTGGTGATATCGGGGCTGTCGGCCGGCGGCAGCATCGCCGGCTGGATCGGCCAGCACCGCGCCGATGCCGACCAGTCGATTGCCATCGCGCCGTTCCTCAGCCCCAACCTGGTGCCCGGCTGGGCCAACCATGCGGCAACCGCGCTGCTGCTCAACGCGCCAAATGCCATGGTCTGGTGGGATCCGGCGACGCGCGACAACCCACCCGGGATGACCTACGCCTACCCGCGCTACGCCACCCGCGGCTTGGCCCAGGCCCTGCGCCTCAGCATCGCCCTGATGGACGACGCCACGGCGAAGCCTCCGCTGTCGCCGGGGCTCGGCATACTGCTCAACGAAGCCGACGATGCGGTGAGCAACTTGAAGATCGAGGAGCTGGTGCTGCACTGGCAGGAGCACGGCGCCGAGGTGAACGCGGTGCGCTTGCCGCTGGCGCTCGGGCTCGGCCACGACCTCATCGACCCGCACCAGCCGACGGGCGATCCGGATTTCGTCTACCAGGTGCTGGTCGACATGATGAACGGGGTGGCGCCGAAGATTCCCGAGAGCACACGGTAAGGAACGTTGCTGGCCTTCGCTGAACCACGTTGGGCCGCACGGTTCCTCCACCACCTCGGTGTCATCCCTGCAAAAGCAGGGACCCAACGATCAGCTGGCGCCTGGCGGCGAGATGGGTCCCTGCTTTCGCTGGGATGACATCGTAGGTGGGGTGATTGCAGTGGGTCAGTAGGTACAGGACTGAGCTCAACGCCCGCGCCAGTGTGACTCACGCGCGAAACGCCCTGTGCCCCAACGAAAAGGGCCGGTCGCTGGACCGGCCCTTCGTAGTTACGCTGCGGCGTCTATGCCCCGCGCTTGAGGCGCAGCTGAGCTGAGCCGCAAACCGCCCTCGCCCGCGTCGATCACCACGGTCTGCCCGTCGCTGACGGTCCCCGCGAGAATCTCCTCGGCCAGCCGATCCTGCACTTCGCGCTGGATCACCCGCTTCAGCGGACGCGCGCCATAGGCCGGGTCATAGCCCTCGTTGGCCAGCCACTCGCGCGCCGCATCGGTGAGCTCGAGCGAGATGTCGCGCTCCTTGAGCAGCCCACGCAGGCGACCGAGCTGGATGTCGACGATGGCTCCCATGTGGTCGCGCTGCAGCCGGTGGAAGACGATGATGTCATCGATCCGGTTGAGGAACTCCGGCCGGAACGAGGCCTTCACCACGTCCAGCACCTTGCCGCGCACCAGTTCGACCGACTCGCCATCCTTGAGGTTGATCAGGTATTCCGACCCCAGGTTCGAGGTCATGATGATCAGCGTGTTGCGGAAGTCGACCGTCCGCCCCTGCCCGTCCGTCAGCCGCCCGTCGTCGAGCACCTGGAGCAGCACGTTGAACACATCAGGATGTGCCTTCTCGATCTCGTCGAACAACACCACCTGGTAGGGCCGGCGACGCACCGCCTCGGTCAGCACCCCGCCTTCGTCGTAACCGACATAGCCCGGAGGGGCGCCGATCAGCCGGGCGACCGAGTGCTTTTCCATGAACTCGCTCATGTCGAGCCGCACCAGCGCATGTTCGTCGTCGAACAGGAACTGCGCGAGGCTCTTGGTGAGCTCGGTCTTGCCGACGCCGGTTGGCCCGAGGAACATGAACGAGCCGATCGGCCGGTTCGGATCCTGCAGGCCGGCCCGGGCCCGGCGCACCGCTTTCGCCACGGCTTCCACCGCTTCGGCCTGGCCGATGACCCGCTTGCCGAGTTCCTTTTCCATGCCGAGCAGCTTCTCGCGCTCGCCTTCCAGCATGCGGTCGACCGGGATGCCAGTCCAGCGGCTGACAACGCCGGCGATATGGCTCGGCATCACCACTTCCTCGACCATCGGATTGTCGACCTTGCCGTCGCCATCGGGGTCGTCGGCTGCCTTGATGCGCTTTTCGAGATCGGGGATCACCCCATAGGCGAGTTCACCTGCCTTGGCGAGGTTGCCGGTGCGCTGCGCCAGTTCGAGATCGGTGCGGGCCTTGTCGAGCTCTTCCTTGAGCTTTTGGCTGCCCTGCATGCGCTCCTTCTCGGCCTGCCAGCGCGCCGTCAGCGCATTGGCCTGCTCCTCGAGATCGGCAAGCTCCTGCTCGAGGCGGCCGAGCCGGGTCTTCGAGCCTTCGTCGGTTTCCTTCTTCAGCGCCTCGCGCTCGATCTTCAGCTGCATGATGCGGCGATCGAGTTCGTCGAGCTCTTCGGGCTTCGATTCCGCCGCCATGCGCAGCCGCGCCGCCGCCTCGTCGACAAGGTCGATGGCCTTGTCGGGCAGAAACCGGTCGGCGATGTAGCGGTTGGACAGCGTCGATGCCGCCACCAGCGCCGAATCCGAAATCCGGATGCCGTGGTGCAGCTCGTACTTCTCCTTCAACCCACGCAGGATCGAGATCGTATCCTCGACCGTCGGCTCGTCGACGAACACCGGCTGGAACCGGCGGGCGAGCGCCGCGTCCTTTTCGACGTGCTTGCGGTACTCGTCGAGCGTCGTCGCGCCGACGCAGTGGAGCTCGCCACGGGCCAAAGCCGGCTTCAACAGGTTCGAGGCATCCATGGCGCCATCGGTCTTGCCGGCGCCGACCAGGGTATGCATCTCGTCGATGAACAGGATGATCTGCCCATCGGCCGACGAAATCTCGTTGAGCACGGCCTTCAGCCGCTCCTCGAACTCGCCGCGATACTTCGCGCCAGCAATCAGCGCGCCCATGTCGAGCGACAGGAGCGACTTGTTCTTCAGCGATTCCGGCACGTCGCCGTTGACGATGCGGATGGCGAGGCCTTCGACGATGGCCGTCTTGCCGACGCCGGGCTCGCCGATCAACACCGGGTTGTTCTTGGTGCGCCGGCTCAGCACCTGCACGGTGCGGCGGATCTCCTCGTCGCGGCCGATCACCGGATCGATCTTGCCCTCGCGGGCCGCCTCGGTCAGGTCGCGGGCATATTTCTTCAGCGCGTCATAACTGTTTTCGGCCGAAGCGGAATCGGCGGTGCGACCCTTGCGGATCTCGTTGATCGCCTCGTTCAGCCCCTGTGGCGTGACGCCGGCCGAAGCGAGGATCTTGCCTGCATCGGTATCCTTCTCGACGGTCAGGGCAAGCAGCAGCCGCTCCACCGTCACAAAGGAATCGCCGGCCTTCTGCGCTGCGCTTTCGGCGGTGTCGAAGACGCGCGCCAGTTCACGGCTCAAGTAGAGCTGGCCGGCATCGCCGGAGACCTTCGGAATCTTTTTGAGCGCCGCTTCGGTTTCGGCCCGCGCAATCCGCGCGTCGCCGCCCGCCTTGGCGATCAGCCCGGCAGCCATTCCCTCTTCGTCGTCGAGCAGCACCTTGAGCAGATGCACCGGCGAAAACTGCTGGTGGCCTTGGCCGAGCGCCAGCTGCTGCGCATTCTGGATGAAGCCGCGCGCGCGCTCGGTGTATTTTTCGATATTCATTCAACTCTCCTCGTCTGGCACGCCGGATCGCCCTCGATGAGGCACGCATCCAACGCCTGAAGCGTTGATTTGGCTCAAACGAAACCGCTGCGGCTTTGCTCGAACCAGATCAAGACCCGAGGCCCGCTCGGCGGCGCTCCCTGGTCTCAACGCTGATATGGGGTGCCCAGGGCAAAACAAAAGGCCGGGATTGCTCCCGGCCTCATGGTTTTTTCCAAGGCGTTCTTTCGGCTCACTCGGCCGGCTGGTTTCCGGCCGTGAGGAAGGCCGGCAACTCGCCGACATCGGGCTGCGGGGCGCCGGCGGGGTCGGCCCCACCTTCGCCACCCTGCCCGCGCGACCGGCGACGCGGCCGGCGATCGCGGCGGCGTGGCTCGCCTTCGGCCTGCGGTGCCTCGCCTTCGGCGGCCGCCTGCGGGGCGGGGGCAGCGACGGCGGTCTCGACAACCGCCATCACCACCGGCTCGCTGCCGGGGATCGGCTGCTGCTGCGGCTGCTGCTGCTGGTCGTGCTGTTGCTGCGGCTGCTGGTTGAACTGGCGCGGCTCGGGCGACGCGAACCGATCGTTGATCGGCGCAAAATCGTCGTCGTAATCGTCCTCTTCCGCCTGCTGCCCGAACTGGTCGCGCTGCTGGTTCTGCGGCTGCGCCGCACTGAGGATGCGGAAATAGTGCTCCGCGTGCTGCAGGTAGTTCTCGGCCATGACGCTGTCGCCGGAGGACTGTGCATCGCGGGCGAGCTGCAGGTACTTTTCCGCTATATGCGAGGCATTGCCGCGCACCTTCACGTCCGGGCCGTTGCTCTCGTAATTGCGGCTCAACGGGTTGCCGTGCTTGCGGCCACCATTGTTGTTCCGGCCACGGGAGCGGTTCTTGTTGTTCTGCTGGTTGTTTGGTCTCATCGTCTCTTTTCAAGCCTTGGAAAAGAATACTGAAGGCAACATGGGGACATCGGTACCGGGGGCCGCAGGCGCAGTATCAAAGCGCGGGCGGTCTCGTTCCAGCGGTACCTGAGCTATCGTGTGCTGAACCACTTCTTGCTCATCAAGGCGTCTCGGTTCCTCGTCCGAGAGTCGAACACTGCCAATTGCAGCTTCGCCGATGAGCGGGTGGCCGTCACCTTGGTACGATCTTGATCGCGCCGTTGACAGCACCCGGAACCTATATGGTTCGCCCTGCCTTTCCAAGCACAAAATATGGGAGCCCCTAACGCAGACTCAAGGGCTGGCGTTGAGCCGCGCCACCACCATGCGATCGAGCCCGCTCAGATCGGGGACGACCTCCACTTCGGCAAAGCCGGTGCCGACCAGGATGTCGCTGACGGCAGCGCCCTGATTGGCACCTATTTCGAGCAGCAGCACGCCGTCGGCCTTGAGGAACAAACCTGCCTCAGCGGCGATCGCCCGGTAGGCCGCCAGTCCATCCGGCCCGCCGTCGAGCGCCAGACGCGGATCGTGCTCGCGCACCTCCGGCATCAGCCCTGATATCACAGAGGTCTCGATATAGGGCGGGTTGGAGGTGATGAGGTCGAAGCGCTCGCCCGGCTCAAGCAGATCGAACCACGAGCCCTTGAGCGTGCTCAGGCGCTTGCCGACACCGTGCCGGTTGGCGTTGAAGCGCGCCATCTCCAGGGCCTCGGCGGCAAGGTCGACCGCCACCGCGCTGACATCGGAATATTCGGTGAGCAGGGCAATCGGGATGCAGCCTGTGCCGGTGCCGAGATCGAGGATCCTCGCTCCGTCCAGCGCGCCGATCACCTCGAGGCCGCGCTCGACCAGGAGCTCGGTTTCCGGCCGCGGCACCAGGGTCGCCGCATTGAGCTTGAAGGCCAGGCCCCAGAATTCCTTCTCGCCGAGGATGCGGACCACCGGCTCGCCCTTCAAGCGGCGGGCGGCAAAGGCTTCGAGCGCCTTGAGCTGCTTGGCCGGGACTTCCTCACGCTCGCGATTGACCAGCTCCAGCCGATCCATCTCGAAGGCCGCTTCGGCGAATAGCCGCGCATCCAGTTCCGCCGTGTCGATGCCGGCCTTACGGAACAGGTCGCGTATCCCCCGCCATGCTGCGCCCACGTTCAGTGTCAGGAAATCCCCTCCATCGCGGCGAGCTGCGCCGCCTGGTTTTCAGTGATCAACGCCGAGATCAGTTCATCCAGCGCATCGCCGGCGATCACCTTGTCGAGCTTGTAGAGCGTCAGGTTGATCCGGTGATCGGTCACCCGTCCCTGCGGAAAGTTGTAAGTGCGGATGCGCTCCGAGCGATCGCCCGAGCCCACCTGTTCCTTGCGCGCTTCCGACCGCGCGGTGTCGCGGGCATTGCGCTGCTCTTCATAGAGCCGGGCCTGCAACACCTTCATGGCAGTGGCGCGGTTCTGGTGCTGGCTCTTCTGGCTCGCCGTCACCACGATGCCCGACGGCAGGTGGGTGATGCGCACCGCCGAGTCGGTGGTGTTGACGTGCTGGCCGCCGGCGCCGGACGAACGCATGGTATCGATCCGGATATCCTCGGGCTTGATGTCGATGTCGATCGCCTCGACTTCCGGCAGCACCGCCACGGTCGCCGCCGAAGTGTGGATGCGGCCCTGGGTTTCCGTCGCCGGCACGCGCTGCACCCGGTGCACGCCGCTTTCGAACTTCAGCTTGGCGTAGACGCCCCTGCCGGTGATGTTGGCCACCACTTCCTTGTAGCCGCCGACTTCGCCCGGGCTTTCTTCCATCAGGCTGAACTTCCAGCCCTGCAGGTCCGCATAACGCTGGTACATCCGCAACAGGTCCCCGGCGAACAGAGCCGCTTCGTCACCGCCGGTACCGCCGCGCACTTCGAGGATGACGCTTTTCTCGTCCGCGGCATCCTTGGGCAGCAACAGGATGCGGATTTCGGCCACCGCCTGCTCGATCCTCGGCTTCAGCTCGCCGATCTCGGCAGCCGCCATCTCGGCCATTTCCTTGTCGCCGGAATTCGCCAGCTCTTCCGCCGATTCGAGATCGGCCAAGAGCTTCTGGTACGCTTGGATCGGCCGCACCACCGGCTCGAGCTCGGCATACTCCTTGCTCAGTTTGACGAACTGTTCGGCCGAGGGACCAGACGACAAGGCTGCCTCGATCGAATCAAAGCGCTTGGTCAACGCATCGAGCTTGTCTTGGGGAAGGGAAGCCATCAGGCTGCGCTAGTTCCGTATTGCTGCCGGGTCAAGGCCCCCGCACCCGGAAGGCTGCGCCTTCCGACCTCTCCCCCCAGGGAGAGGTGGTGATGCGGCCAGATCGTGCCCCATCGCACCTCTCCCTCTGGGCGAGAGGTCGGCGCGTAGCGCCGGGTGAGGGGGCCTTCCGGTTCAGAGGACATCGAAGGCTAGATCACCAGCCCCTGCCGGCCGGCCCACTCGAGCAGCAGCTCGCGGATACTGGGGCCGTGCGCCCCTTCTAGCAGGGCGGCGGAGATGGAATTGCGAATCGGAGTGAGCTCGGTGCCGAGGATCATTTCCTTGATCGGGCCGATCGAAGGCGGGCTCATCGACAGCTTGGTCATGCCGATCGACAGGAGCGCCAGGGCTTCGACGGTGCGACCGGCGAGTTCGCCGCACATGGTGAGCGGCACGTTGTAGCGCTTGGCCATGTCGACGATGTGCTTGAGCGCCCGTAGCCGCGGCAGTGCGATCGGATCGTAGGACTTCGCGACCCGCTTGTTGCCGCGATCGGCGGCGGTCAAGAACATCACCAGGTCGTTGGAGCCGATCGAAACGAAATCCGCCTCCGGCAGCACCTGGTCGAGCTCCCACAAGAGCGACGGCACCTCGATCATGGCGCCCAGTTCGAGCTTGCTCGGCACCGTCTGGCCGGCATGCTTCATGCGCTCGAGTTCCTTGTTGACCACCAGCCGGGTCTGCCGGAACTCCCATGCATCGGTGACCATGGGGACGAGGATCTTCATCGGCCCGCCATTGGCGGCCTGCAGCAACGCGCGGATCTGGATGCGCAACAGCCCCTGCCGGTCGAGCGCCAGGCGCAGCGAGCGGAAGCCCATGGCCGGGTTCTCTTCGGCTTCGTAGCGCAAATACGGGATCACCTTGTCGCCGCCGATATCGAGCAGGCGGAAGACGATCGGCTTGCCTTCGGTGAGCCGGATCGCCTCGGCATAGAGCTCGACCTGCTCCTTCAACCGCGGCAGCCGCGAGGCGATCATGAATTGCAGTTCCGTGCGGAACAGCCCGACACCCGAGGCACCGGTATCCTGCAGCATCGGCAGGTCGGCGACGATGCCCGAGTTGTGGAGCAGCGTGATCTCGTGGCCATCTCTGGTGATGGCCGGCTTGTCCTTGAGCTCGAGGTAATGTGCGCGGCGCTTGGCCCCCAGCCGCACCTTGTCGACATAGACCTGGATCATATCCGGGGTCGGCCGCAGGTAGACTGTGCCCTGCGGGCCATCGACAATGATGTCGTCGCCCGATTCCGACATCGAGACGATATTCTCGGCCTGCCCCACCGCCACCAATCCCAGCGACTTGGCGACGATCGCCACATGCGAGATGGCGGCCCCCTCCTCCAGCACCACCGCCCTGAGCCGGGTCCGGTCGTATTCGAGCAGGTCGGCCGGCCCCATGTTGCGGGCAACCAGGATCGCGTTCTCGGGCAGGTCCTTCTTGCCGGTCGCGCCGTCGCCGGTGAGGACGCGCAGCAGCCGGTTGGCGAGATCGTCGAGGTCGTGCAGCCGATCCTTGATATAGGGGTCGGTCGACCGCATCATCCGGGCGCGGGTATCGTTCTGCACCCGCTCCACTGCCGCCTCGGCGGTGAGGCCGTTATTGATCGCCTCGGTCAGCCGATCGACCCAGCCGCGATCATTGGCGAACATCCGGTAGCTCTCGAGGATCTCGCGATGATCGGAGAACGACTGCATGTCGCCATGGCTGAGCATCTGGTCGATCGATAGCCGCATCCGGTCGAGCGCATCCGACAGGCGCTTCAGTTCGACCTCGGTATCCTCGGCGACGAAGTTGGTGACGACGACGCGCGGGTCGTGCAGCACCACCTTGCCGAGCGCCACACCGTCGGTGAAGCCGTTCCCCTCGAAGCTGCGTGGCCGCCTGAGGTCGATATCCTGTCCCGGCTTGATCAGTGCATCGAAATCGGCGGTCGACATCATCTCGGCGAGCAGCGTCGCCGTGGTCAGCATCGCCTCGATCTCGTCTTCGCCATAGGCGTGCGAATCGCGGTTCTGCACCACCAGCACGCCCAGCGTCTGCCCGGCGCGCAGCACCGGCACGCCGAGAAAGGCCTGGAACGGATCTTCGCCGGTCTCCGGCCGGTAGGCGAAGGCGGGGTGGGCGGGTGCGTTATCGAGGCTCAGCGGCTCGGCCTGCGCCGCGATGAGGCCGACAAGGCCTTCGCCCAGTCGCAGCGTCGTCATATGCACCGCGCTAGAGGCGAGGCCGCGCGTGGCGAACAGCTCCAGCGCCCCGTCATCGCGCAGCACGTAGAACGAGCAGACGTCCGCGTGCATGTTGTCGGCGATCAGACTGACGATCTTGTCGAGCCGAGCCTGCGAAGCCAGCGGCTCCGCCATGGTTTCGCGCAATTGCTTCAACAGCACGCGCGGCCCGCTGATCGCTATGGCCATCGTTCCCGCCTGGCGGCCCGGCGCCGCCCTATCGCCAGCGGCGCCGTGACCGGGGTCTAGGCGTCTCAGGCGTCCTGCTTGTCCAACCCGTAATACGTATGGAGCGCGCGAACCGCAAGTTCGGCATACTCGTCATCGATCAGCACCGAGGTCTTGATTTCCGAGGTGGTGATCAGCTGGATGTTGATCGACTTGTCGGCCAGTGCCTTGAACATCGAGGCCGCGACGCCCGCATGGTTGCGCATACCCACCCCAACCACCGAAACCTTGGCGCCGCCCTTGGCGCTGGTCAGCGTGCGGTACTCGAAGCGGCCGGCTTCGCCTGCCGCCTTCAGCGCCTTCACTGCCTTGTCGTGCTCGGCATCGGGCACCGTGAAGGTGATGTCGGTGGTCGAGCCGTCCTCGGAGACGTTCTGCACGATCATGTCGACGACGATGGATTCGTCACTGAGTGCCCCGAAGATCGCCGCGGCGACGCCCGGCCGGTCCTTCACGTCGCGTAGCGTGATCTTGGATTCGGCGCGCGCCAGGGTGACGCCCGAAACGATCTGCTTTTCCATGATCTCTTCCTCATCGCATACGATTGTGCCGGGTACCCCCGGCGTGCCGTCCGGCGCGATCTGCGGCGCATTCGGATCGTCGAAAGTTGAGCGGACGGTGAGCCGCACCTTGTGCGCCATCGCCATCTCGACCGAGCGGATCATCAGCACCTTGGCGCCGAGCGAGGCCATTTCCAGCATCTCTTCGAACGAGATCTTGCTGAGCCGCTTGGCCTTGGGGGTGATGCGCGGGTCGGTGGTGTAGACGCCATCGACATCGGTGTAGATGTCGCAGCGATCGGCCTTCACCGCGGCGGCTACCGCCACGGCGCTGGTATCGGAGCCGCCACGACCGAGCGTCGTGACCCGGCCCGACGGCGCAACGCCCTGGAACCCGGTGATGACAGGCACCACGCCATCGGCGAAGCGCTTTTCGAGTTCGGTCGGATCGATTTCGACGATCCGGGCCGCGCCATGCGCGTCATCGGTTTTGATCGGTACCTGCCAGCCCTGGAACGAGCGCGACGGAATGCCCATCTCGCTCAGCACCACCGCCATCAGCCCGGCCGTCACCTGCTCGCCCGAGGCGACCACCGCATCGTACTCGCGCGCATCGTGCAGTTTCGATGCTTCGTTGACCCAGCCGACCAGCTCGTTGGTCTTGCCCGACATCGCCGAAACCACCACGGCAACTTGGTTGCCGGCATCGACTTCCCGCTTCACATGCAGCGCCGCCTGACGGATGCGCTCGACCGTGGCGACCGAGGTGCCGCCGAACTTGACTACGATACGGCCCAAGGCCCCTACCCCGACTGTTGCCCGGCTGAACCCGCCGGTACGCTCAGAATTCGGCCGGGGACATGCCATAAATGGCGGGGGTTATCAACTCCGAGCCGCCGGCTATAGGTTGGGGCATATGGGAGGGGGCGCTATGACGGTCGAGATCGCGCGGCAGGCGCTGGAGGTAATCAATCGGCGAATGCGAGACAGGGACGCGGCGGTCGCCGACCTGTTTGTGCCGCATGCGCTGCTTGTCGGTTCGGAGGCGAACGAGATCGCCCACGGCAGCAAGGCGATCGCAGCCCTGTTCGCGGGCATCCACGGGCGGGACTACACGGTATGGTGGGATTTTCCGTTGCTCCATAGCGGCGGCGACACCCAGCGCGTCTGGCTTTTCGGCGAGGGTCATGCGGTGGTGGAGCGAGCCGGCGGCTCGAACCGCCTGCCCTACCGGCTTTCGGCGGTGCTCGTCGCCGAGGGCGACGACTGGTTCTGGGAGCTGTTCCATGGCTCGGAGCCACAAAGCCAGGCTGCGCCGATGCGTCCCCTTGCGGCCGGTGCCTGAGCGGCGGATATATCAGGTATGACCGACACCACCATCAACCCCGACGAGATCGCCAAGTTTGCCGCCATGGCGGATGAATGGTGGGATCCCAAGGGCAAGTTCAAGCCGTTGCACAAGTTCAACCCTGTGCGGCTGGGCTATGTGCGAGACAAGGTCATCGCCCATTTCGGCAAGGACAGCACGGTGCGCCGGCCGCTCGAAGGCGTGCGCATCCTCGATATCGGCTGCGGCGGCGGGCTGTTGAGCGAGCCGCTGGCCCGGCTCGGCGCGACGATGGTGGGGATCGATGCCGGCGAAAAGAACATCCGCATCGCCCAGCATCACGCCGAGCAGTCTGGGCTCGCGATCGACTACCGCGCCGTGACCGCTGAAGCGCTCGATGCCTCGGGCGAGCGGTTCGATGTGGTGCTGAACATGGAAGTGGTGGAGCACGTCGACAACGTGCCGCTCTACATGAAGAGCTGCGCCAGCCTCGTGAGACCGGGCGGGCTGATGTTCACCGCCACCATCAACCGCACGCCGCGCGCCTATGCGCTGGCCATCGTGGGGGCGGAATACGTGCTGGGCTGGCTGCCCAGGGGCACGCATGACTTCAGCAAATTCCTGACGCCGGACGAAATCTCGGCGCTCTGCGCGCGCAACGGACTCAAGGTCATCGACAAGACCGGCGTGGTGTTCCATCCGCTGGCCGACGAGTGGCGGCCGAGCCGCGATCTGGGCGTCAACTACATGGTGCTGGCGGCAAAGCCCGCCTGACGCACCGATCAGCCGATGACCAGCGTCTCGCGCCCATAAGCGAGCGTAATGGTGCCGCGGATCGGATGACCCGCCAGGTCTTCGTCCCAGAAGAGGAACCAGCGGCCGACGCCATAGGTGCGGTCGAGCGCGTCTTCGATGGCGACATCGAACGGCTTCAGGGCCTTCAGCGCGGCCGAAGCTGCGTCACTCATCACGGCGCGGATGGCGCCGCCGGTGGCGGTGGCCGCGGGTGTAAGGGTGGAATGGTGCATTCTATCCTCCGTCGTGGCGCCCGAAGCGCCGTTTCTGGAGGCCAACCTGCATCTGGTGGCTTGAACGGTGACTGAACCGGCTTGTTCGGCTGGCGTTCAGCAGATCGGATTTGATCGAAACCACCCCTCCTGCAAGAAAATCGCTCGATCGCGAACCGTTTTGGCGGCTCGGCGCCTCTTCTCGATATGCCGCCCTTCATGGGCGGCGATCGGAGAACCAGATGCTGTACCGCAAGAATGTTTTCGCCTGGGAGCAAGTTGTCCGCGTGATCGCGGGAGCGGCAATGATCGGCTATGGGCTGGTTGGTCTGCCAGGCGATTGGCTCGGCTATGGCCTTGCCCTGATGGGCATCTATGTCATCCTGACCGGCTTCTTCGGCTACTGCCCGGCCTGTGCGATGCTTGGCCGGAAACCAGTGAAAGACCCCCGATCGTGACCTGGCAACGCGCCCGCGAGCAGTTGATCATCTCGGCGCGAGATGGTGATCGTGACGCCATCGCGAAGCTGCTGGCGGTCGCGCAACCCGACCTCCGGCGCTACGCCCGGGCCAGTTGCAAGACCGCCGATGTCGATGACGCCGTGCAGGACGCGCTCTGCCTTCTGCACCGCAAGATCGGCAGCCTCAGGGCCGTATCGGCCTTCTCCAGCTGGCTCTACGCTGTGGTTCGGCGGGAATGCGCCCGGCTGGCGCGGCACCTGACCGGCGAGCCGATCGAAACGGTCGCCGACGACATGCGGCTGTCGACCCGCCCGGAGCTAGAACTGCGCCTCGACCTCGCAGCCGCCATCCAGTCGCTGCCGCAGCACTATCGCGAGGTCGTGCTGCTGCGCGACATGGAGGAGTTGACGATCGATGAGATCGCCAATCACCTCGCCACGACGCGAGAATCGGTCAAAGCCCGGCTGCACCGGGCGCGTCTACTGTTGCGGGAGTATCTGCGGGCCTAGTTCGCTTCGTCCGGCACATGCGGCAGCGGCAGGAAATCGACGCCATCGTCGATCAGTTCGGCCACCTCGTCGCGGGTCGCTTCGCCATAGATGCCGCGCGGATCGGCTTCCTTGAAGTGGATCTTGCGGGCTTCCTCGGCGAACCTGTCGCCGACATAGTCGGCCTCGCTGGTGACCTTCTTGCGCATCACCCGCAGCATTTCGCGGATCTCGGCCTGTTGCGGATGGCCGCTCGACAGCGACACCTTGTCCGAGTTCATCCGCGACACCGCCGGCGCCATCAGCGCTTTCTCCACCTTCACCGAATTGCAGATCGGGCAGGTGACGATGCCGCGCCCGGCTTGCTCGTCATAGGCTTCGGCGCTTTTGAACCAGGCGTCGAACTTGTGGGATCTGTCACAGATGAGCGAATAGCTGATCACGCCGATACGTCCTCTCGGGCGAATACCGTCGGGCCCGAAGCGCCGAGGGTTAGCGAAAACCGGCGTGCGTTGGCAAGCGCTGGAACCTTGCCGCGCGCTTCATCCACTGCTGATAGCTCGATGTCGGCAATGGCGACGCCGGGACCTTCACCGCCGAGTTGGGCAACGATCCGCCCCCAGGGGTCGATGATCATCGAATGGCCCCAGGTGGAACGGCCATTCTCGTGCGCGCCGGCTTGCGCCGCAGCGATCACCCACGAGCCGGTCTCGATGGCCCGGGCCCTGAGCAGCACTTCCCAATGGGCCTCGCCAGTCGGCACCGTGAACGCGGCCGGCACGGCGAGCACCTGTGCTCCGGCTTCCGCCAGCGCCCGGTGCAACGCCGGAAAGCGCACATCGTAGCAGATGGTCATGCCGAGCCTGAAACCGGGCGCATCGGTTACCACCGCGGCGTCGCCTCCGGCATAGGTCTCGCTCTCGCGATAGGTCCTGAGGCCGGGCAGCGTCGCATCGAACAGATGGATCTTGTCATAGCTCGCGCCGACCGAGCCATCCGGGCGGAACAGCACCGAGCGGTTGGCGAAGCGCCCGTCAGGCAGCGCCACAGCGAGCGAACCAAGATGCAGGCTGACGCCGAGCCGCCTGGCGATCTCGCCGACACGCGCAATGGCAGGGTTGTTCTCCCACGGTCCGGCCACCGCTTTCAGCCCGTCGCGGTTCTCGGCAAACACCACCGAGACCTCGGGCGACAACAGATACGTCGCGCCCTGCCCGGCCGCCTCGCCGGCCAACCGCTCGAGCTGGTCGAGGTTGGGGCCCGGCTGGGTACCTGAGGTCATCTGCAGGGCGGCGACGCGCATCGGGTGAGTCCTAGTTGGCTAGCAGCGGATCGAGCTGGCCGCGCCGGTCGAGCGCCGCCATGTCGTCATAGCCGCCCACATGGGTCTCGCCGACGAAGATCTGCGGCACGGTGCGCCGGCCATTGGCGCGCTGCACCATCGCCATCCGCACGTCGGGATCGTCGGCATCGACCTCCTCGTAGCTCACGCCCTTTTCGTCCAGCAGCGACTTGGCTGCATGGCAATAGGGGCACCACTGGGTCGTATAGATTTCTACCTTTTTCATCTCGCCTACAAAAACGCTGGGGTTTGTTGAGTTCTATATGGGGAGTTCGGCGCCCGTCACAACGCGCGCGAACGAGATCACATCGATTTTGCTCACCCCGGCCCGCCTCAGTTCACGCGTGATCGCCTTGACGGTCGAGCCGGTGGTGATGACGTCGTCGACCAGCACCACCCCTCGGCCCTTGAGTCGGCGCAGCACATCGGGATGCGCGGTGAAGGCGCCGGCGACATTGCGGTGACGGGCGTCGACGGAGAGCCCCACCTGCTGTCGGGTCCGCCGACGGCGACTGACGAGGCCGGTGTCGACGCTAAGTCCGGTACGACGCGCCAGCGCCCGGGCCAGCTCCGTCGATTGGTTGTAGCGCCGCTCGAACTGGCGCCAGCGATGAAGCGGCACCGGCACGAGGACTGGCGACTCGCCCCAGAAATCCACGCCCGCCGGGTGCATCAGTCGGGCGCAGAACTCGGCCAGCTCCGGGCGATCGCCATATTTGAGGCGACTGACAATGGTCCGGGCCACTTCGTTGTAGAGCACGGCGGAACGAGCCCGGTCGAACGGCGGCGGATCGGCAATTGCCTCGGCAGAACGAACGTCCGGGCCGAGCGACACTTCGAACGGCAGGCCCAGCACTGGGCAATAAGGCCGGCTGATCGGCCGGAGCTTTCTGAAACAGCCCGCGCAAAGCGCCGCATGCGCCGCGATCGGCGTCCCGCAGTCGAGACAGGTCGGCGGATAGACAAGATCGAGCAAAGCGCTGCCCAGCCGCGCCATGGCGGCCGTTCCGGCTTTGACTTTGCCCTGCCCCAATTCCATAACCCGGCAGTCTAAAGCGGGATCGGGACAGCTTGCGAGCCTTTCCTGTTGCTCCCGTCACCAATCGAACCGTGCGAACCCACCATGGCCCTCCCCCCAAAGGTCTTCGACCGCACCTTGATCGCCGAACATCTCAGCCGCAGGCCGACCGAGCCGGACGATTTCGTCACCCAGCTGGCGCTCGACGACCTGGCCTCGCGACTGATCACCGTGTCGCGCGATTTCGAGCAGGCGCTGATCATGTCGCCGGACGGATCGCGCCTGCCCCTGATGGGCCGCTCGGCCAGCGGCGCCTTCGCCTTCGAGCGCATCTCGACGGTGCTGGGCTCGCCCAATGCGCCGCTGGTCGACCCGGAGGCGCTGCTGCTGCCGCGCCAGGGCTACGACTTGATCGTGTCGCTGTTCGACCTGCAGGTGATCAATGATGTGCCGGGCTTTCTCGCCCGCATCCGCGCCCATCTCCGGCCGGACGGCTTGTTGATCGCCGCGGCGCTGGGTGGCGACAGCCTGACCGAGTTGCGGCAGGCGTTTCTGCGTGCCGATGCTGAAACCTCGGGCGGGGCCTTCGCCCGGGTCGCGCCCTTCATCCCGCTCGCCGATGCCGGCGGGTTGCTGCAGCGCTCAGGTTACGCCCTGCCGGTCACCGACCTCGAAACCTACCCGATCCGCTATGGCGACCTGCTGCGGCTGATGCGCGAGCTCAAGGGCTTGGGCGCGCAGAACCCGTTGGCCGACCGCCCCGGCCGCATGGCGACCAAGGCCCTGCTCGCTGCGGCCAGCGCTGCCTATGCCGACCTGGCGGGTGACCCGGACGGACGCGTCCGCGCCACGCTCGAGATCATCTGGATGAGCGGCTGGGCCCCGCACGAAAGCCAGCAGAAGCCGTTGCGCCCGGGCAGCGCGACAGTCCGCCTGAAGGACGTGCTGGGAAAAGCCTAAGTCTCTAGATGTCGTTGATGTTGTCGAGTTGGTCGACCGAGCGGTCCGACACATAGTCGAACATGGAAGTGACGCTGGTGCCGGTCAGCGTCATGGCGACGAGCGCGCCCACGGCGATCAACCCGGCGATCAGACCGTACTCGATTGCCGTCGCGCCGCTCTCATCGCCGAGAAAGCATCGAACCCGATCGCAAATGCCTCTCATCGTCCATCCTCAGAGCAGATCGCACAAGGGTGCGATCAGCGGTTCGTCGGCCGGCGGCATCGCATAGTCGCGCAGTTGTTGCGGGCGCACCCACTTCAAGGCGGCGTGTTCGCGAGCCTGCGGCACTCCTTGCCACTTACGACAGACGTAAAGTGGCATCAGAAGGTGAAAGCTTTCGTAAGAGTGGGACGCAAAGCTTAACGGAGCAAGGCACGCCGTCTGGGTGGAAATACCGAGCTCTTCTTCCAGTTCGCGGATCAATGCCGCCTCTGGACTTTCGCCCGGTTCGAGCTTGCCCCCGGGAAACTCCCACAGGCCTGCCAATTGCTTGCCTTCCGGCCGCTGGGCAATCAGTACCCGCCGGTCGGCATCGATCAGCGCGCAAGCCACAACCAGCTGGATCTTCACCCCCGACCCCAGTCCGGCGCCCGCCGGTAGATATAGGGGTAAACCTCACCGAAGCCTAGCGAGCTGTAGAGGTTGAGCGCCGGAGCGTTGTCGGCCAGCACCTGGATGGCCGAATGCGTGGCGCCCTTCGAGCGCACCCAATTGAGCGCCGCCCCCATCACCGCCCGGCCATAGCCCATGCCGCGAGCATTGGGGTGGGTGACGACATTGAGGTAGATGCCGATGCCACTGGCCACCGCAGCAAGCGCCGCCGCCACCGGTAGCCCGGCCTTGTGGTAGACCAGCACCCCACGCGCCTCGCAGGCGATATGGCCGAGGATTTCGGCCAGCACGTCGATGGTCGGCTGATCGTAACCCGACATCTGCGCCTGCGCCCGCATCCATTGCGGATCGGTCGGTTCGAAGTAGCGAGCCTGGAAGTCGAGCGGGAAATCCTCATTCGGCATTTCCATCGCCATCACGAGGCTCGGCTCGAACTCTTCCCAGAGCAGGCCGTCGAGCACTTCAACGATCTCAGGTGCGGTGAGCGGGGTCACCCGGAACACCGGCGCAATGCGATGGCGCTTGGAGAGTTCGGCCAGCCGCATTAACCGCAACTCGGCATAGCCGCCATCGCTCGGATCGAGGCAGTGGATCGAATTGGCGCGCTTGGTGTAGCCCTGCGCGTAGCGCCACAACCACAAGCCATCCTGGGCCTGCCGCAGCGCCGGCCAGGCTGTCAGTGTTGCACCTTCGATCTGACTGACGCTGAGTGGAACCATCAGGACCTGTAGTCGCCGTTGATGGTGATGTAACCATGTGTCAGGTCGCAGGTGTAGACCGTCGCCGTGCCGGCGCCGAGTCCGAGCCCAACCCGCACCTCGATCTCTTCATTCTTCATGTAGGCACTGGTCGCCGCCTCGTCATAGGCGGGGTCGCGCTCGCCCTGCGTTGCAACGCGGATATCGCCGAAGCTGATTTCGAGCCGGTCGCGATCGGCCGGCTCGCCGGCCTTGCCGACCGCCATGACGATGCGCCCCCAGTTGGCGTCCTCGCCGGCGATGGCGGTCTTGACCAGCGGCGAGTTGGCGATCGACTGCGCGATGCGGAACGCGCTCTTGTCGCTCGTCGCCCCCTCGACGGTGACGCTCACCATCTTGGTCGCGCCTTCGCCGTCGCGAACCACCTGGATGGCGAGCTCATGCAGCACATCGGCGAGAGCCTCGGCGAACACTTCGGCCCGCGGGTCGTCGGCCGAGTTGATGGCGGGGATGCCGGCCCTGCCGGTGGCAAACACCAGGCAGGTATCGGAGGTCGAGGTATCGCTGTCGACCGTGACGGCATTGAAGCTCGTGTCGATCGCCGGCTGCAGCAGCCCCTGCAGGACGTTTGCGGCAATCGGCGCATCGGTGAACACGAAGCTCAGCATCGTCGCCATGTCGGGCGCGATCATCCCGGAGCCCTTGGCGATGCCGGAGATCACCACCGGCACGCCGTCGAACTCGACGGTGGCGGTCGCCACCTTGGCGAAGGTGTCGGTGGTCATGATCGCCTTGGCGGCGTCCATCCACGGGCCGGGTGCCAGCCGGGTTGCCATTTCGGTGGTTACGCCGGCAAATTTCTGCGCATCGAGCGGCTCACCGATAACGCCGGTGGAGGCAAGGAAGATCTCGCTCGGCGCAACACCGAGCGCCTTCGAGACAATATCGGCCGACAGGGAAACCGAGGCCTTGCCCTTCTGGCCGGTAAAGGCATTGGCATTGCCCGAATTGACCAGCAATGCGCGGGCCTTGCCGCCGCCGAGGTTCTGCCGGCACCAGTCGACCGCCGCCGAAGGACATTTCGATCGGGTCAGCACACCGGCAACGACAGTCCCCTCGTCCATTGCGACGAGCAGAACGTCAGTGCGATTCTTGTATTTGATCCCGGCCTCGGCCGTCGCGAACCGAACTCCCGCGACATCCGGCAGTTCCGGGTAAGTCTTGGGCGCGAGGGGAGAAACGGGATGGGCCATGTTGCGTCCTATACGGCGACAATAGGCCCATCCGTTTGCCTCAACCCTAGCCGTGAAGCAAGTCGTTCATTTGCTCGAAGCGGTTTCCGAAAAAGTTGCAGACTGTTCCGGTTCGAAAGCGCGTCAGGCTGGGAAAGGGAAGGGTTCGACGCTTCATGGAAGCGGCGAAGCGCTCCACCGACCCGTGGCAATGAACCGGCCGAAGCGCGACTGAATGGTCGGGATGATGAAATAGACCATGGCGATCACCATCAGCGGAGCGACCACGAAGTTACGCTCCCACACCGGCCAGCCCTCGGTGAACGGCGCCACCAGATAGATGATCGCGGTAATGACCGGATAGACGGCGACCAGCACCAGCAACGCCATGCGGGTGCGGGCGGCGAGCGATGGACCGGCCGGCCTGGCAGGAACGGCGACGGCGGCAGCAGCGGATTGAATGGACATTCGAAAACCCCATATGAACGGTACGGCTCGTTACATATCGAAACGGAACGTAACGTTCAAGTGGATATGTGCCGCTGTTTCGTGTATTCCAGCCATGCATCCTCGTCAGAGCGTCTTGAGGGAAGGTTGCAGTCTTTTCCGCTTCGACAGCGTGACCAGATCAAAGAGTTCCAGGGCATCAAGCACCATGTCCATTACCGACAGCCAGCCACGCCGATCCATCGGCGCCGCCCGTAACCCCGACAGCCACGAGGCGATCCTCGCTGCGGCCGAGGAGATTTTCTGCGAGGCGGGCTACGCGGGGTTCTCGATCGAAGCGGTGGCGCGGCGGGCCCGCGCCGGCAAGCCTACCATCTATCGCTGGTGGCCCTCCAAGGCGCACCTGCTGCTCGATGTCTACACCCGGCTCAAGAGTTCACGCATGCCCGACCCCGATACCGGCACGCTGGAAGGCGATATCCGCACCTTCCTCACCGAGCTGGTGCGCTTCTGGTCGGGCAATACCGGCGGGGTCTACAAGTCACTGATCGCCGAAGCCCAGGCTGACCCCAAGGCGGCCGAGGCGTTGCAGGCCTATTCGATCGAGCGCACCCGGCACACCGCTGCGATCTTCGAACAGGCCAAGGCGCGCGGCGAGATGCGCCCTGATGCCGACAGCCTTGCCGCCTCCGACCTGATGTCCGCTTATGCATGGAAACTGCTGCTCACTGACCGGCTCGCCGACCAGGCCGACATTATCGACAAGGTCACCTCGATCCTGGTCCGCGGCCTCGTCAAGTCGTCACAGGATTGAGCCGCACCCGGCGAACCAGGGGGCTCGTTCAAGCCCAGCCACCGGCTGTCAGCCCTGCGAAAGCAGGGATGCCCCCGGGGCGGCATGAACGCTCAAAATGACAGAACCCCGGCCTCGGCCGGGGTTCCAATTGGCTTGGCATCCGAAAAGGCGGTTACGGCGCGGTGCCGGCGGCGCCTTCGGCCTGCGGCTCGGACTGCTTCTTGACTGCTGCGGCAAGCGCTGCATCCGGGATTTCGAGCTTGGCATCCTTCTTCAGCGCGGCGACGGCCTCGTCGAACGCCTTGAACATCACCTGCTGGCCCAGCTGCTGCTGCACCTGCTCGATCGGCGGCGGCGCGCTCATGCGCTTTTCCTCGACTTTGATGATGTGCCAGCCGAACTGGCTCTGCACCGGATCGGAAATCTTGCCCGGCTCGAGCGTGAACGCCACGGCCTCGAACTCCGGCACCATCATGCCCTTCGAAAAGAAACCCAGGTCGCCGCCGTTCTGCTTGCCCGACGGGTCGGTGGTCTTTTCCATCGCCAGCACTTCGAACGGCTTGCCGGCGTCGAGCTCGGCCTTGACCGCCTTGGCTTCCTCTTCGGTGGCGACGAGGATGTGGCGGGCGTGTACTTCCTCGACCGGCTTGAAGTCCTTGGTGAACTCGGCGTAGGCCGCCTTCACCGTGTCCTCGGTCACCGCGGCGGCGACCTTCTGAGTGAAGTAGTCACGGCGCAGCGCGCGCTCCTCGAGATACTGCAGGCGCTGCTTGAACAGGTCGGTATCGGCCATGCCGTCGGCTTTCGCCGCCTTGGCCATCACTTTCATGTCAATCAGCACGGTGACGAGGAAAGCGCGGCGCTCCTCGGGCGGCACCTGCTGCAGTTCCTGCTGCAGGTCCTCGGCGGCAAACGCCAGGTCTGCCTCGGTAATCGTCTGGTCGCCGATGGTCGCTACCACCGTCTCGGGCGCTGCGGGAGTGGCGGCGGCAGGGGCAGCAGCATCCTGCGCAAGGGCGGCGACGGGGGCGAAGCCAAGCGCCGTGCCGAGCAGCAGGGCACCGGCCAGGGTCTTCATAACTTTGTGGAAACCCCGCGGGGCATGGACGTTCATTGGGAATTCTCCTCGGATGGCGCAGAGCCCCCGGCCCGCGGCGGCGCAGGTTTGGCCCATTTGCGTTACGTTGACAAGCAAAACACCCGCTCTTACATGTCGCACCACTTCAAAGAGTGTTGACGGGTGAGGACCCGCCGCCTGCCGGATGAGATGAAGCGCCTTAGCGCCACCCGGCCCTGAACAATCAAAGGACGACACGAATGGTACTGGCTGCAATCGCCAAGGCGATCTTCGGTTCGGCGAACGATCGACAGGTGAAGAAGTACCTCCCGAGGGTGGCCGCGATCAACGCGCTGGAGCCCGAGTTCGAGAAGCTCACCGACGAGCAGTTGAAGGCCAAGACCCAGGAATTCCGCGATCAGCTCGCCGCCGGCAAAAGCCTCGACGATATTCTCGAGCCGGCCTTCGCAACGGTCCGCGAAGCGAGTAAGCGCGTGCTCGGCATGCGCCACTTCGATGTGCAGCTGATCGGCGGCATGGTGCTCAACAACCGCTCCATCGCCGAAATGAAGACCGGTGAAGGCAAGACCCTGGTGGCAACGCTTGCGGTCTATCTCAACGCGCTGCCCGGCAAGGGCGTGCACCTCGTCACCGTCAACGATTACCTGGTGCGCCGCGACCTGGCCTGGATGGGCCAGATCTATCGCTTCCTCGGGATGACCACGGGCATCATCGTCCACGGTCTCGACGATGCCGAGCGCAAGGCCAGCTACGCCGCCGACATCACCTACGGCACCAATAACGAGTTCGGCTTCGACTACCTGCGCGACAACATGAAATACAGCCGCGACCAGATGGTGCAGCGCGGCCACGAATACGCCATTGTCGACGAAGTGGACTCGATCCTCATCGACGAAGCCCGCACCCCGCTGATCATTTCCGGCCCCTCGGCCGACCGTTCCTCGCTCTACGAGATGGCCGACACACTGATCCCGTTGCTCGGCGAAGGCGATTTCGAGATCGACGAAAAGCAGCGCTCAGCCACCTTCACCGACCAGGGCATCGAAAAGCTCGAGGCCGCGCTGGTCGAGAACGGGCAGCTCAAGGGCGAGAACCTCTACGACATCGAGAACGTGGCGCTGGTCCACCATCTCAACTCCGCGCTGCGTGCCCACAAGATGTTCCAGCGCGAGAAGGATTACATCGTCCGCAACGACGAAGTGGTGATCATCGACGAGTTCACCGGCCGCATGATGCCGGGCCGCCGTTATTCGGAAGGTCTGCACCAGGCGCTGGAAGCCAAGGAACACGTCAAGATCCAGGCCGAGAACCAGACGCTGGCCTCCATCACCTTCCAGAACTACTTCCGCCTCTACAAGAAGCTCGCCGGCATGACCGGCACGGCGGCGACCGAGGCCGAGGAATTCGGCGACATTTACGGCCTGACCGTCACGTCCATCCCGACCAACGTGCCGATCAAGCGCAAGGACGAGGACGACGCCATCTTCCGCACCGCCGCGGAGAAATTCGATGAGATCGCCAACCTGATCGTCGATGCGCGCGGTCGCGGCCAGCCGATCCTCGTCGGCACCACCTCGATCGAGAAGTCCGAGATGCTGGCCGAGATCCTCCGCGGCAAGGGCATCAAGGACATCGCGGTGCTGAACGCCCGCCACCACGAGCAGGAAGCCCAGATCGTCGCCGATGCCGGCGTTTCCGGCGCCGTTACCATCGCCACCAACATGGCCGGCCGCGGCACCGACATCCAGCTCGGCGGCAATCTCGAAATGCGCATCGAAAAGGAAGCGCATGGCCTCGAAGGCGCCGAGCGCGATGCCAAGATCGCCGAGATCAAGCGCACCATCGCCGAAGACAAGGCCAAGGTGCTGGCCGCCGGCGGCCTCTACATCATCGGTACGGAACGGCATGAGAGCCGCCGCATCGACAACCAGTTGCGCGGTCGCGCCGGTCGCCAGGGCGACCCGGGCCACTCGAAGTTCTTCCTGAGCCTGCAGGACGACCTGATGCGCATCTTCCCGGTCGAATCGATGGATTCGATGCTTTCGAAGCTCGGCCTCGAACAGGGTGAGTCGATCACCCACCCCTGGGTCACCAAGGCCATCGAGCGCGCCCAGGCCCGGGTCGAAGCCCGCAACTTCGACATCCGCAAGAACATCCTCAAGTACGACGACGTGATGAACGATCAGCGCAAGGCGATCTTCACCGAACGTCTCGAGCTGATGGACAGCGAGGACGTCGCCGAGACGGTCAACGAGATGCGCCACCAGGTGGTGGACGACATCATTTCGAAGGCCATCCCCGAGCGCGCTTATCCCGAGCAGTGGCAGGTCGAGCAACTGGTCGCGGCCGGCAAGACCTATCTCAATGTCGACCTGCCGGTTGAGGCCTGGACCCATGAGGAAGGCATCGACGTCGAAGAGGTGCGCGAGCGCATCGTCAAGATCGCCGACGAGTTCGCCGCCGCCAAGGTGGCGCGCTATTCGCCCGACATCATGCGCCAGGTCGAGAAATCCATCCTCCTGCAGTCGATCGACGGGCTGTGGCGCGAGCACCTCGTCACCCTCGATCACCTGTCGAAGGTGGTCGGCTGGCGCGGTCTCGCCCAGCGCGACCCGCTGAACGAGTATAAGCGCGAGGCTTTCGAGCTGTTCGAACAGTTGCTGGCGAGCCTGCGCGAGTTGGTCACCACCCAGCTCAGCCATGTCGAAATCCAGATGCGCCAGCCCACGCCGCTGCAGGCCGACCTCGAGGGGCTCGACGAAATCCACATCGATCCGACCACCGGCGAGAACGACGCCGAAAGCGACATCACCGGCACCATGCCGCGGGCCCTCGGCCCGGCTCCGTCGCTGGCCGCCTTCGCCGCCGCGGGTGCCGCTGCCGGCGCCGGCGTGATCGAGGCCGATCCGGCGCTGAAGCCGATCGATCCCAAGCTGCTGGTCGGCGTCTCCCGCAACGCCCCCTGCCCCTGCGGCTCGGGCAAGAAGTTCAAGCACTGCCACGGCGCGTTCTAGCCGAACGCGAAGGACAAGCGTTCAAAGGGCCGCCCTCGGGCGGCCTTTTTCGTTGCTTGCAAAGTACGCCGCTGGAGATCGTTGCCCGCCGGCGCGGGATGCGGCCGGTATGCGCAAGCTGCAAATGCAGCCTGGTCGTGAACTGCTCTAGTAGGGCGTACCGTCCTTGTGCACGAAGCGCCCGTCCGCATTGGCGCTCATCATATCGATATCCGAGCAAGTGGTGAGGTCATCAGGGTGACGCGACCCCAGTTCCAGGTAAACGGCCCGCGCCTCGGAACGATTGATCATGTGATGCCCGTTGCCGGTGCCCTTCGGGAACGCGGCGCAGTCGCCAGCGCGCAGCACTGTCTCGCCACCGTCTTCGACCAGCACCAGCTCGCCTTCCAGCACATAGACGAACTCGTCCTCCCGGCTGTGCCAGTGGCGTTGGCTCGACCAGTTACCCGGCGGCAGGCTGGTCAGGTTGACCCCGAAATCCACAAGTCCCCCGGCGTCGCCGAGGCGCTGCCGGAGGCGGTCGGCGCTGAACGCGTTGAACTGCGCCGGGTATCCGGTGCCCTTGTGTATAGGCACACTCGCAATGTCGAGCTTTGGCATCCACGGCTCCCGGGTTTCGACACCCGAGCCTAGCGCCAACCTCACGCGGCGTCGATCGCCTCGCCAGAGCTCGCCATCCACCCGGGTCACCGGCCTGCGGACTTCGAGCAGTGGTCTCCAGCTGCAAGAAATCATCATAGTCGCGTCACCGCGCAGCCCCGCGAAATTGTCACCGGGGTGTCTTTCGGAGAGCAGCTTGACCCGTCCTATTCCGCTTCCGAACTGCAGGTTGCTGCGGCCCAGATTTCGATCGGCTTGCCGGAGCGAGTGCCCAGTTCGCGGCACTCACCGGATGCACACAAGGTCCAGCCGGATGGCGTCATGCCGGAGGCGGCCAGCAGCAAACGGGGCTGCGGCGGCAGGCTGGGTTTGTAAACCCATCCAGTCGGCGTCATGCGCGCGTCGCCAGGAACATCGATACCGGCGCCTGGGCCCTCGACTCGGGCTTCAGTCAGTTGCAGCTGGTTCCCCGCCACCTGCCAGGTTTCGCGCCATTCGGTGTGTTCGACAGAGTGAGTCCAACTCAGCGTAAAGGTGGTGGTGGCCAGCGCAAGCAGGTTGCCGAAGGTGGCGATGCACAGCATCAGAGAGCCTGTGCTGAGGCTGGGCGGCCGCGCCACCACTGCCAGGCGATCACCGCGAAGCCGAGGACGAAGCCGATCTCGTCGGTAAGGGGCACCGCCAGCAATAGGGCGCCTCCTGCGCCGAAGGCGACCAGCCGCGTCAGAAGGCCGGCGCGGACGAAGAGGAAGCCGACGGTAGCGACGCCCCACAGGCCGACAGCCAGGCAGGCCTTGAAGACGATGTAGGCGACCTCGACCGGATAGCCGTAGGCGGCGGCCATCCAGCCGCCATCCTGCAGCATCAGCGAGGGCGTGTAGACGGCCATGAAGGGGATGACGAAGCCGGCGGCGGCTAACTTGACGGCCTGGATGGAAATCTTGAGACCGGAGGTCTTTGCCATGGGTGCGGCCGCAAAGCACGCAAGCGCCACGGGCGGGGTCAGATCAGCCATGATGCCGAAATAGAAAACGAACATGTGGCTCACCAGCAGCGGCACGCCCAGTTCCAGCAGCGCCGGGCCGGCGAGCGAAGCGGTGATGATGTAGTTGGGGATCGTGGGGATGCCCATGCCGAGCACGAGGCAGGTCAGCATGGTGAGGACAAGCGAGAGGAACAGGTTGTTTTCGCCGATGGCGATGATGGCGCCGATGAAAGTGGAGGCGATACCGGTGAGCGTCAGCGTGCCGATGACGATACCGACGATGGCGCAGGCGATGCCGACCGGCAGGGCATTGCGAGCGCCGTCGGCCAGGGCGTCGCGGCAGATGACGAGCGTCTCGCGCCCCCCCTTGACGAAGATGCAGGCGACGATGAGCGCGATGATGACGGCGAGGAGGAAGTTGACGCCGAACCTGAGGAACGATGCAGCGGCGAGCCCCAGCGCGATCCAGAAGACAATGCGAAAGGCCACTGGCCCGATACGAGCGGCGATCGGCGTGCCCAGGATGAGCACAGCAACCAGCGCGAGCCCCATGGTGCCGGCAAAGATCGGCGTGTAGCCGGCAAAGAGCAGGAAGACGAGGGCCGCCAGCGGCAGCAGCAGCGGCCAGTTGGCGCGTAGCGCCGTCCAGGGATTGGGCAGGCTGGCCTTGTCCATGCCCTTCAGGCCGGCGCGGCCGGCCTCGAGATAGACGGTCCAGAAGCAGACGCCGAAATAGAGCACCGCGGGAATGATGGCGGCCTTGACGATCTCGGCATAGGGGACATTCAGCGTCTCGGCCATGATGAAGGCCACCGCGCCCATCACCGGCGGCATGATCTGGCCGCCCATGGACGAGGTCGCCTCGACGCCGCCGGCAAAGGCGGAGCGGAAGCCGAAGCGCTTCATCAGCGGAATGGTGAACTGGCCGCTGGCGACGACATTGGCGACGCCGGACCCCGAAATGGTACCCATCAGCGCCGAGGACAGCACGCAGACCTGTGCCGGGCCACCGCGCAGGCCGCCAACGAGGCCCAGGGCGAAATCGTTGAAGAGCGCGATCATTCCGGCCCGCTCCAGGAAGGCGGCGAAGACCACGAAAATAAAGATGTAGGCGGCCGAGACGTAGATGGGCGTGCCGTAGATGCCCTCGGTGCCGAAGCCGAAATGCTCGATGATCTGCTCGACCGAGTAGCCGCGATGGATCAGCGGCGCCGGCAGGTACTGGCCGAAGAAGCAATAGGCGAGGAATATCCCGGAGATGACGGCAAGCGGCCAGCCCATCAGGCGGCGCGCTGCCTCGAAGACGAGCACCACGGTGGCGCCGCCGACGACCAGGTCGAGCGGCGTCATGAAGCCGGTCCGACGGATGATGTCGGCGTAAAACACCCAGTTGTAGACGCCGGTCAGAAACCCGGCGATGCCCAGGAGCCAGAACAGGCCCCTGGTGAGCGGTGTCTTCGCCACGAGGTTGCTGATCAGCACGAAGCCGAGCAGCAGCAGGAAGCCGACATGCATGGCCCGCACGACCTGGCTGGGCAGCGTCCCATAGGCAGCGGTCCAGAGCTGGAACAGTGCAAAGGCAATGGCGATGCCGAAGGCGATGCGGCCGGCAAGGCCCGAGCCGAAGCCTGGCGGCAGACCCTCGGTCACCTCCTCGCCTGATGAAACGGCGTCGCCGTGCGGCGCGGCACTATCTGTCATCGCTGCCCCACCGGGGCTCGGTCCGGACTAATTCCGGACCGACGCAGGTAAGCCGCCACTACTTGATGATGCCTTTTTCGCGGTAGTAGCGCTCGGCGCCCGGATGCAGCGGAATGGGCAGGCCGGTGATGGCGCCTTCGAGGGTGATGTCCTTGGCGGCGGCGTGCGAGGCGACCATGCGGTCGAGATTCTCGAACAACAGCTTGGTCATCTGATAGGCGGTCTCGTCGCTGACACCGTCATGGGTGACGAGGATATTGCCGATGGCCGCGGTCGGGACGTCCGTGTCCTGCCCCTGATAGGTGCCGGCGGGGATCACCGACGGCACGTAAGGCGCGCCGATCTTTTCGACCACATCGGCCGGAACGGCGACGAGGTTGATCTCGTGGGTCGAGGCCAGATCCTTGATGAAGGCGACACCGAGGCCGGAGGACTGCAGCGTGGCTTCCAACTGGCGATTCTTGATGAGCTCGGCAGATTCCGCATAGGGCAGGTATTCAAGCTTGCCCAGATCGTCATAACTCATGCCCGCGGCGGAAAAGATGGCCCGGGCGTTGAGTTCGGTGCCGGAGGCCGGGGCGCCCACGGAGACGCTCTTGCCCTTGAGATCGGTCACTGTGGCGACGCCGGCATCGCCCGAAGCGACGATCTGCACGTAGTTGGGGTAGATGGCGGCGATGGCGCGGAGGCCGGTCAGCGCTGTCGGGTAGCCGGCTTCCGTATTGCCCTCCCAGCCGAGCTTGACAGCATCGCCGAGCGCGAAGGCGATCTCGCCCTTCTTCTGTGCCAGCAGGTTGAGGTTTTCGACCGAGGCCTTGGTGGCCTGCACCTGCACCCGGCTGCCGGGAATGCCATCGGAGTAGATTTCGGAGAGGGCGACGCCGAGGGGGTAGTAAACTCCCGAGGTGCCGCCAGCGAGTACGTTGATGAATTCCTGCGACTGGACAGCCGAGGTCGCGGCGACGCTCATGACTATCGCTGCCAGCCCACCGACGATCTGGTTCGGGAAATGATGCATCATGGAGTTCCTCCTCAAGCCTCAGGTTCGGTTACGCACTTGTTGGCGCCGATAGTGGCAGACAATCAGCAGGAAGCCAAATTGCCTTGACTATTCATGCCCCTCGGCACTGCCGCCTGGCGTCTAGGTGCGAAACCGCCGTTGGTTTCGCGCCGACCGCTCGAGCTCGATCTGCCCAGCGAGCGGCTGAGGTCATCGAAAGGCCAGGCATCAGGAGCACCGGGCCGAGCTTGCCGGCAAACAGCACCACCGGCCGGCCCCTCGTGAGGACCGGCCGGTTTCGGTAAGGTCGTGGCGCCCGGCTCCGGCGGCTGCGGCTTCAGACCGCCGCTGTCTCGCGCTTTGGACGCCGCACCGCCCGCACCTTGGCAGTGCGGCCGCCGCCGCAGAAGAACCGGTCGCGACCATCGGATTCAAGACCGGAAACGCCGATGCCGGCGGGCATGTCGAGTTGCTCGAGCACCTCGCCCGACTGCGGGTCGACACGACGCAGTTCGCTGGCGCCGTCCTCGAAGGTGGCATGCCAGAGGTCGCCTTCCACCCAGGTGACGCCGGTGACGAAGCGGTCGGAATTGATGGTTCTCAGCACGGCGCCGGTTTCGGGGTCGACCTGCAGGATCTGCTTGCTGCGATACTGCCCGACCCACAGTGAGCCCTCGGCCCAGGCGAGGCCGGACCCGCCGCCAGGTGAGGAGATGCGCTTCACCACCTGCCCGGTACGGGGGTCGATCTTGTGGATCACGTCCTCGGCGAGCTGATACAGGTGCTCGCCATCGAAGGTCGTGCCGGCATGGGCCGCGACGTCGATGTTGCGCACCGGCGCGCCGCTCTCGGGGTCGAAGGCGTTGATCCGATCGCCCGAGGCAAACCACACATTGGTGCCGTCGAAAGTGACCCCGGCCACATCGTCGGCACCCGGGAATGGACCGTATTCGCGAAGGATTTCGGCATGCGCATGCTTCATCGGACTAGCCTCTCGTGCAATTTCGATACCCTTGGTCTAGTCGCCGGGCAGCGGCCCCGGGAGTAACAAAGCCGTCGGGAAACCCGGCACCGGCGGCGTGATCCAGCGCAGCGCCCGGCCGCGACCGAATGACTGCACCTTGCCTTGTTCCGCCAACTGCTCGAGCGCCCGCTGCACGGTACGCGGGCTGGTGCCGAGCGCGATGGCGAGCGCCGAACTGGCCCAGGCCTCGCCATCGGCCAAGAGCGCCAGCACCTCGGCGTGTTGATCCTCCACGGGCGGTGCCAGCACCACCACCTCAGCCGCCGCGCCCGGGACCAGTGTGAACCCGGCCATGGTGGCGTTGACCTCGGCAATTTCAACCAGTTCGGCGCGCAGCCGGCCCATCTCCACCCTGAGCCGCGCGCGGTGCGACTCGTCCGCTTCCTTGCCCCGGAAGGCCGCGGCCACGAGTTGCGCCCGCGATACATCCCGCGGCCATGCCTCGGCCAACGTCCGCAGCAGAGCAAACAGCACCGGACGCGTCGCAAGCGTGACGATCGCTCCGGCGTGCCGCACGACGCTGCGCGTCGCATCCACCACCACGGCTGTCGACCCCAGCACCTGCTCCACCCCGGCAAGGTCAAGCGATCGCTCGCTACCATCGCCGATCAGCCGCGCCGCCGGCCCTTCCAGCACCAGCGCATCGGCCTCGATCTCGGCGACCAGCGCATGAATGCCGGCTTGGCGCGCTGCTGCCAGCGCTCGCTCGAACGCGAGCCGCGCCGGTCCGGTCTGGACCCGCCGCACCGCAATGCCGGCCGTTACCAGTTGATGTACTGCCACCGTCGCCGGCGGCAGCCCCGGCAACTCCACCTGTGCGAGGATGGACTCCGCCGCATCCACCTGGCCGATCAGCAGCAGCCGGCGCGCCGCCAGATTGGCGGCATGCGCCGCATTCGCGCGGTCGCCCTGCGCTTCGAGCGTCCGCTGCGCGGTCTCCAGCGCCTTGGGTTGCCACGAGAGTTCGCGCGACACCAGCGCGATCTCGGCTTCAGCCACCACGCAACGGGCGCGCGCGACAGCCTCGCGGGCGTGAAACGCCTTGCCGGCTGCCCTGAGCAGCGCCTTGGCCCGCTCGAGATCGCCCAGCTGCGCCATGGCGATACCGCGCAATGCCAGCGCCGGCGCGTCGTCACGCAGCGCCACACGCTTCAGCGCGCCGAGCGGATCACCGGCCCCGAGCGCCAGCGCTGCAGCAGTGATCAGCGAGTCCATTCAAATCCCGTCACACTTGTCACTCTCACCCTCGACTGACCCCCGCCTAGGTTCTGCTCACCGAAAAGCAACCGACGGAGATCAGCCATGACCACCCTCGAACTCTATGAAATCGCAGACGACAAGTCCCGCCAAGTCGGCATCGCCGGCAGCCTGATCAAACTGGCCGTCCGCCTCGCCACCTGGCCGGCCCGCCGGGAAACCATCCTCAAGCTCGCCAGCCTCGATGCCTTCCAACTCGCCGATATTGGGCTCGAACGCACCGATGTCGAGGATGCCCTCGATGGCGATGCCCGCCGCCTCTGGGCCCGCATCAAGCTGCGCAACGCCAGCTGACCCCTCACTCAACCAAGGAGAACGAGAATGACCGACAAGAGCTACACCACCTCGATCACCGTCAAGGCGAGCCCCGACGCCGTCTTTGCCGCCATCAACAACGTGCGCGGTTGGTGGTCCGAGGATGTCGAGGGCAACACCGCAGTGCTCGGCGATGTCTGGTACTACCATGCCCGCGACCTCCACCGCTGCACCCTCAAGGTGGTTGAGTCCGCGCCGGGCCGGCGCATCGCATGGCGGGTGTTGGACAACCATTTCAACTTCATCGCCGACAAGACCGAATGGATCGGCACCACCATCGCCTTCGATATCGAGGCGGTCGGTGAAGGCGCCCGGCTCACCTTCACCCATCACGGCCTGCTGCCCGACCACGAGTGCTACGACGTCTGCCACGATGCCTGGGGCACCTACATCCGCGGCAGCCTCAAAGCCCTAATTACCTCCGGCAAGGGCTACCCGAACAGCGGCGCCGGGATCACCGCCGAAGACCCCGCCACCCTGATGAAAGATGCCAAGATGGCCGAAGACAGCTTCACCACCTCGTTCACCGTCGACCAGAGCCCCGAGGCGGCCTTTGCCGCCATCACCGACCCGCGCGCCTGGTGGAGCGGCGAGTTCGAGGGCGGCACCAGTAACCTCGGCGACGTGTTCAGCTACCGCTACCAGGAGTTCCATTATTCAAAGCAGGTGGTGACCGAACTGGTGCCCAACAAGCGGGTCGCCTGGCAGGTGGTCGAGGGCACGCTCAGCTTTGTCGAGGACAAGACCGAGTGGGTCGGCACCACCATCATGTTCGATATCGCCGACAGGGGCGGCAAGACCGAAGTGGTGTTCACCCACCAGGGCATCGCGCCCGCCGTCGAGTGCTACGATACCTGCTCTGATGCCTGGACCTCGCTGATTCAGGGCAGCCTCAAGCAGTTGATAGTGAGCGGCCGGACCGAGCTGATCGAACTCGCTGCACCGGCCGCCTGAGCCGCCCCACTCCCGTGGGCAACTGCAGGCAATAGTCCACCGGCGCAAGCGCCGGTGGACGGCAGACTTTGAACCAGGCCGGGTCTTGCTGCCGCTGAGGCGGAACTAGCCCACGCCTTCGCTCTCCTCTACTCGCCCCCACCCCCGAAACTGCTCGCTGCCGGCCCCGCGGATCGCCAAGGGCGGAGCCGCGCCGTTGCGCAGCACACCACCTGGAGACAACCGATGAGCAACACCGCTCCTCCCCCCATGACCGGGCAGCAATGGCTGGTCGTCCTGCTCCTGCTCGGCACCGGCTTCATGCTGTCGGTCGATTTCTCGATCCTCAACGTCGCCATGCCCGAAGTCGGCGAGGCGGTCGGTCTGCCGTTCTCGCAACTGGCCTGGATCGCCACCGCCTACGCCTTGCCGGCGGCTGGCTTCACCCTGTTGTTCGGCCGCATCGCGGATCTCTTCGGCCGCCGCCGCATGTTCTTCATCGGGATCACCCTGTTGGCCATTGCGTCGGTTCTCGGCGGCTTCGCCACCAGCCCCGAGATCCTGTTGACGGCCCGCGCGCTGCAGGGCCTTGCCACCGCCATCGCCACACCTGCCGCGCTCGCTTTGCTCATCACCTCGTTCAGCGATGAACGGCAGCGCGCCCGCGTCCTTGGCCTCAATGGGGCGCTGCTCTCCGGCGGCTTCACCGTCGGCGCCCTGGTCGGCGGCGCTCTGGTCGGCGCCCTCAGCTGGCGCTGGGCCTTCTTCATCAACGTGCCGGTCGCCGTACTGATTCTTGCCGTTGCCCCCTTCGTGCTTCGTGCCAGCAGCGCGCCGGTCGGCGTCAGGCTCGACCTTCCGGGGGCGACAACCGTGACGCTGGGCCTGTTGGCCCTGGTCTACGGCGTCACCAGCGCCAACCCATACGTGCTGGTCGGCGGCCTCGTCCTGCTGGCACTGTTCTTCATCATCGAGCTGCGCAGCAAGGCGCCGCTGGTCGCCGTCAGCATTCTCGCCCGGCCGACGGTGAAATGGGGAAATCTCTCGGCGCTGGTCGTCTTTTCGATGGAGCCGGCGCTGATCTTTCTCGTCACCCTCTACCTGCAGGATGCCCTGCATCTGTCGGCGTTCGACACCGGCCTGATCTTCGGCATCCCCGGCCTTTCCTCGATCGTCGCCGGCATCATCGCCGGCCGTATCATCGCCCGCAACGGCGTGCGGAACGTACTTGCCATCGGGCTCCTGGTGCAGGCCAGCTTCACCGCGCCGTTGCTGCTGCTCGGCCCCGATCCGGCGTGGCTGTGGGTGCTGGTGCCGACGCTGTTCATCGGCTTTTTCGGCCACGTCACCGCGATTGTCGCATCGATGGTCACGGCCACGTCCGGTGTTCGCGACAGCGAACAGGGGCTCGCCACCGGTCTCGTCTCGATGACGCAGCAGGTCGGCATCACCATCGGAATTCCGATCTTCGGCGCTATCGCCGCCACCCAGGCCGGGCTGATCGCCGGCATCCACCTGGCCCTGGCAGTCAATGTCGGCGTGACGATGCTCGCAGTGGTCCTGATCTGGACGGGGCTGCGGCCCCGTCCAGCTACCGCGGGGCTCGATGGCGCCGCCCCGGCAAAAGCCTGAGGCGCGACCTGCTGCCTAAGGCATATCCACCACCGGTCGTCGCGGTCGCCGTTCGCTCCAGGCGAGCACCAGCCCCGCGACGATTACCAGCGCCGCGCCGAGGAACACCACCTCGGCGGGCTGCTCGCCCCAAAACAGGAAGCCGAACACGAAGCTCCAGATCAGGGCAAAATACTCGACGGTGCCGAGGACGCTTGCCGGCACCAGGCGCGCCGCCTCCACCAGCACATACTGCGCCGTGCCGCCGACAATGCCGGTCGCCACCACAATGGCGATCTGCAAGGGGTCCATGGCAGTCCAGAACGGGATCGACGCCACCCCCATCACCAAGGTGTAGAGCAGGTTGAGCGAGAAGATCAGCACCATCGAACTCTCGGTTCTCGAGATGGTGCGCATCAGGATCATCGCCACCGACCAGAAGAACGCCGCCCCCAGTACCATCAGCGCCGGCAGCCCGAAGCTCAGCCCGGTCGGATTGCTGGCGACCAGCACGCCGAAAAAGCCGATGGCCGAGGCGCCGACCCGCGCCAGCGTCAGTTGTTCCTTCAAGAACATCACCGCCAGGACGATGGTCAGCACCGGGGCGAAATAGTAGAGCGTCGTCATCTCGGCGAGCTGCAGCTCGCGGCCAGCCGAGTAGTACATGCACCAGGCCGCCAGCGTCAGCACGGCGCGCAGCAGCAGCATCGGCTTGTTGCCGGATCTGATGAGATCGAGCACCAACTGGCGCCGCCCGATGGCAAGGCAGATCAGCGTGACCACGAGGCTGCGCACGAACAGGATCTGCACCACCGGCAGCGCGATGATCACCGCCTTCACCAGCGCATCGTGCACCGAGAACAGCGTGTAGGCGAAGATCCCCAGCGCCATGCGCTTGAGCGAGGCGGACTGATGCGCTGACATGGCGGCAGGTGAAGACACGATGGACTCGAGGTGGTGTGGGGCGAACGCCCGGCGCTAGCTCTAGCCGGTCGACCGAGCGCACGCACCCGCAAACTTGCAGCATTTCTGAGCCGCGATCTGCTCCCCTCCCCCTTGAGGGGAGGGGCGGGGGGTGGGGGTGGCGAGGGGAACCTCGGTGCCGACTGCACCACCCCCTCCCTCAATCCCTCCCCTCAAGGGGGAGGGAGGCGGCACTGAGAGGCCCGTGTACTGGCCGCTGAAGCCCAAACCTTAAGTGCAGGTTACCCGCACTTCGGCAAAGCCGGCCTCATCGGCAGAGAACACCATCACCGTGCAGCTGGTGCCGGCAATGGAACCGAAGCCGGTTTCCACCACCTGGCCGACGCCGTCCATGGTCACCGTGTCGGCTGTGATCAATCCGGTCTTGATCACCGCCTTCGACTGGCAGATCGGGTAGCTCTCGCCCGGCGTCACCATGAAGCGGGTGCCCAGCGGGATGCAGTCGGTGGTCGGCAGGTTCGGGTCGATCTCGGCCGTCGCCGTGCTTGCATCCGGGGCTCCCGGCAGAGCGGCGGGAGCCGCCGCTGCGGCGGCCTGTTGTGCCGTCCATTCACCCTCGAGCTTCACCATCCGGTCCTGCAGAGCCAGCAGGCCCGCCGCCGTGCCATCGTCGACGGGCGCCGCCGCTGCCTCCGCTCGTTTGCCCAGTTCATCGACCGAACTGCGGAGCGCCGCCACGGCCTCGGCCACCGCCTTGGTCTTGGCATCGGTATTGAGCTGCACCGCGACAGCCCCGGCCAGTGCCACGAGCCCGACGATGGCGGCAAGGAACGGGATCAGCCGGTCGATCAGGACCAGGCGGCGATAACGGCGCATTCCGGCCCCTCCGCATCTGCGCCGAAGCGATACTCGCCTCGACAGGCTCCGACCTTGGGCGGGCGGCCCGCGGCCTCGAACAAGTCGTAGCCGGCCTTGAGATTACGCCAGAACGGCGCCCAGGTGTTACCGCCCTCGGCGGCCAGCGCCGTGGCGGTCATGCGGAACGGGAAGACGTGCACGTCGACTGCGTCCTGGCCATTGTTCAGCGCTGCTTCGACCACCGCATAGACCTCGTCGACATTGGCATCGGTGATGGCATAGCAGCCGACCGACGAGCAGCCGCCATGCACCATCAATGCCGAACCGGTGCGGCCCAGTTGCCGATCGAAAGCATTGGGGAAGCCGAGGTTGAAGCTCAGGTGATGGCGCGAATTGGGGTTCAACTGGCTCGTCGCCACCCGGTAGAAACCTTCGGGCGCTTGCTTGTCGCCTTCCTTGAGCTTGGGGCCGAGCTCACCCGAGAATTTGCAGATGTCGTAGTCGCGGAACAGCGCAAAGCGCCCGTCAGCCCGCCTGAGCCACAGCTCCAGCTTGTGCTCGCGCTTGAAGATGCGGATATGCGCCGCGTCGCCAAGCGCAAACCCGGCTTCGGTCAGCTCGGCAACCAATTGCGTGCGGTCATGGACGCGCTCGGTGGCGATATCGCGAACTCCCACTCGTTCGGTGAGCATGAAGCGCCCGACCAGCAGCACCGAGAGGAGCAAAACCCCGATCGCGATGACCATGCCAACATGGGAGCGACGGGATCGCATCGCAAGGTGCCGAGCTAGGCCCGCGGCAGCCGTGGCAGCGGAACTGGCGCTACCTTGCTCGGGTCGACCACCCCGGGCTCCGCTTCGCCGCCGAACATGCCCCCGAAGAAACTGCCGATCGCCTCGCCCCGCGCCTTGGCCGCAGCGCGCTCGTCAGCCGCCTTCTGCGCCTCGGCCGCCTCCTTGGCCGCCTTGTTGGCGAGGTTGGCAACCTCCTGCGCCATCGCCGCATCGTCGGCAGCCGCCTTGGCCTTCACCGTCGCCGGCACATTCTGCGCCACCGTCACCGGGCAACTGCCCAGTGCGTCGAGCGCCGTGCCGCCGGGCACATCGAACACATATTCCTTGTTGCAGACATCCCAGGAGACCGGCGCCTTCGAGATCTCGAAGCGGTCATAGCCTTCCTTGATGTCCTTCCAGAAGCTCATGTTCGGGTTGTCGGCATGCTTGGCAAGGTTCTGCGCCGACATGCGGAATGGATAGATCTGCAGCTGGAACGACGCGTTCCCGCCCTTGAAGCTTTCGCGCGCCAGCGCGTAGATCTCGGCGATCGACTCGTCGGTCATCGAGTAGCAGCCGCGCGACGAGCAATCGCCATGCACCATCAGGTCCGAACCGGTACGGCCATAGGCGCGATCGAACTTGTTGGGAAAGCCGGTGTTGAAGGCGAGATAATAATTGGAGTTCGGGTTCATCAGGCCCGGGGTGACCGTATAGAATCCCTCGGGCGACTGCCGGTCGCCTTCCTTGATCTTGGGGCCGAGCACACCCGACCAGGCGCAGATCTCGTAGCTCTTGAACAGCTTGTAGCTGCCGTTGGCCGTCTGCTTCCAGACCTCGAGCTCCGAGCTCTCCTTGAAAATGCGGACCATCATCGCCGCACTGGGGGACGATCCAAGTCCGGCAAGCCGGCTGATCGTCTCCTGCTTCAAGGGCGCCATCGCCTTGGCGTTGCCCGGCTTCAGCCCACCACAGCCAGCCAGCAGCGCGGCCACGCTGATGGCGGCGCCGACGAGAAGGATGGAACGAAGCGTTCTGCCCAAAGTCAGGTACCCGAAATGCTTGTCTGCCCGAACAATCGGGTTACGAGCGGACAGTTACCAAGTGGTATTCCGACCTGGTTAACAGCCCGTTTACTATTGGCTTCATGCCTCGCCCCCGGGCGGCGATCAACCCAAATTGGTCCCGATGGCGAGGAATTTGTCGCGCCTGTGTTCGCGAACCTCCAGTCGGCCGCGTGTGCCCGGGAAGTCGGTCAGGAACTGCGTAATGGCCTTGGCGGTCGAGGCCATCACCTCTGCATGATGGCGATGCGCCCCGCCGGCCGGCTCCGGGATGATGCCGTCGATCACGCCGAGCGACAGCAAGTCCGGCGCGGTGATCTTCTGCGCTGCCGCCATGTCGGGAGCGCGCGCCGCGTCGCGGAACAGAATCGCTGCGCCCGGTTCCGGCGAGATCACCGAATAGATGGCGTTTTCGAGCATCAGCACGCGGTTGGCCGTGGCGATGGCAATGGCGCCGCCCGAGCCGCCCTCGCCGATGATGATCGCGAGGTTGGGAATACCCAACTCGAGGCAACGTTCGGTCGAGCGCGCAATCGCCTCGGCCTGGCCGCGCTCCTCGGCGCCGATGCCGGGATACGCGCCCGCAGTATCGACGAACGAAACCAACGGGATGTCGAAGCGGTCGGCCATATCCATGATGCGCACGGCCTTGCGATAGCCCTCCGGCCGCGCCATGCCGAAATTGTGCTTCAGCCGGCTCTCGGTGTTGGAGCCCTTTTCCTGTCCGAGGATCGCCACCGGCTGCCCGTTGAAACGACCAAAGCCGGCCTGCAGCGCCGGATCCTCAGCGAACTTGCGGTCTCCGGCGAGCGGCGTCCACTCGGAGATCAGCGACTTGATGTAGTCCGAGAAATGCGGGCGCTGCGGATGGCGCGCCACCTGCGTCTTCTGCCACGGACTGAGCTTCTTGTAGATATCGACAAGCGCCTCGTCGGCCCGCGCCGACAGGCGCGTCACCTCTTCATCGATGGACACGGCCTGGTCGGACGTGGCGAGGGATTTGAGTTCGGCGATCTTGCCTTCGAGATCGGCGACCGGCTTTTCGAAATCGAGATAGGACTGCATCCAACCCGCCAGTTTATGGAGAGGGCGTCAACTCGCGCCCCAAAGTGGCCGGAAAGTGGCGATGCGACCCGGTTGAGTCAAGCGCGGACCGGGCGACTGGTGAGTGCACGGTCCGCGTTCCACAGCCGCGTCATGCCGCATTAACCATTGAATGACGCTTTCATGACAACGCTTGGCGCGAACGACCGGAACCGCACTTCGACCATGACGACCTATGCGCTGGTGAGCGTCGGCTGCCCACATTGCAGCGGCCAGTTCCTCGAGAACGCCAAGCTGGTACGCCCCGATGGCGCCGCCTGGTGTCCGCACTGCGAGAAGCTGTTCACGTTGGACGCCTCGGATCAGGCGACCCGCCGCACCCTCGCCGAAGCCAAGGCCGCCCGCCGTCGCCGCAAGGATCGTCTCAACGAGTTGCGCGCGACCTGGAAGGATGTCCCGGCTGCCGCGCCGGCAAAGCCGATACTGATGAGCGACGTACTGCGAGCGCTGGACGAGTTGCTGCTGCGACTGGATGGGATGACCGAGCGGAAACGTGGGTAAGCTCGATCGCCCGTGGGCGCTGCGGTCAACGCGCCCGGCGAAGCCTAGTCCTGCCCCGCCAGCGGATGGTGCGCTTCCACCAGCGACTTCAGCTTCTCGTCGAGTACGTGGGTGTAAATCTGCGTGGTCGAGATGTCGGAATGCCCGAGCAGCGTCTGCACCACCCTCAGGTCCGCTCCACCCGCCAGCAGATGGCTGGCAAAGGCGTGCCGCAGCACATGCGGCGACACTCGAGCCGCCGAAATTCCCGCCCGCCCGGCCAGGCCCTTCAGTTCACGCGCAAATACCTGCCGGCTGAGGTGGCCGCTCTCGCCGCCGGCCGGGAACAGCCAGATGCCTGGCTCGAGCCGCGTCAGGTAAGCCTTCACCGCGTCGCGCGCCCGATCGGTGAGCGGCACGATCCGTTCCTTGCCGCCCTTGCCGCGCACCGTGAGGAAGCTCGCGTCGCGCATCACCGCGGCGCGTTTCAGCTCCACCAGTTCCGAGACGCGCATCCCGGTAGCATAGAGCAGTTCGAGCAGCAGGTAGAGCCGCCCCGCCATGGCGCGCTTGGCGTCACTCGCCTCCGGCGCCTCGATTTCGGCTTCCGCAAGACCGAGCAGCCGATCGATCTCGGCAATCGACAGCACTTTGGGCAGGCTCCGACGCGCCTTGGGCGAAGCGATGATTCGCGTCGGGTCGTCGCCGCGTATCGCATCGGCGGCGAGGAACTTGTGGAACTGCCGGATCGCCGAGAGTTTGCGCGCACTTGAGGAGGCGGCGATCCCCTCGGCTTCGAGAAAGGCCAGGTATTCCGTCACCTGCTGACGCCCGGCCGCAGTCGGCCCTGTGCCACGGCGCGCCAGGAACCCGACATAGTCGCCGAGGTCGCGGCGGTAGGCCTCGATCGTGTTCCTGGCCGCGCCGCGCTCGGCGCTCATCATCTCGAGGAACGCGTCGACCAGATGGCCGCCGCTCATTCGATCCCCTGCTGCCGCGTCACCACCTCACCGTCGTCGGCAGGGACCTCGGTGGTCGGTTCGACCGACAGCGCCGGCGCCTCGGCGGCCGGTGGCGTCGTCGCCGGCGCCTCGGGCTGGCGCGTGGTGTTGATCTCGCGCCGCACCAGCGGGTCGCGCTGTGCCGATGGCACCAGATCGCGCGCCGGGATGCGGACGGTGACTTCCTTGTCGCGCGGCTGCACCATCGCGACGAGCGCGAACATGGCGCCGTAGCCAAGCCCGACCAGGACCAGCAGGATGACGATCAGGCGTATGAGAGTCGGCATGGCAATCCGCTTTTGTCACGCTACGGGTCAGTGTCCCCTGTTTGCCGGATGCGATCAAGGGCGCGCTAACCATAGCGCTCCGACCATAGCGGGCATTGACTTTATGCCGCCCTAACGGTTCAAACCGCCCGAACAGGGAAATGCGATGTCACGCGACGGCACGACCACCCGCGACGACCGGCGCGAGGATCTGCAACGGCTCCTCGGGCGCCGCCCGATCGTCCTGATCGGCATGATGGGCGCCGGCAAGACCACCGTTGGCCGCCGCCTCGCCGCCCGGCTCGGCCGCCACTTCGTCGACAGCGACGAGGAGGTGGAGAAGGCCGCCGGCATGACCATCGAGGACATCTTTCGCACCCACGGCGAAGCCGATTTCCGCGCCGGCGAGGTCAAGGTGATCGCCCGGCTGCTGAAGGACCACAACATCGTGCTGGGCACTGGCGGTGGCGCCTTCATCAACCCCGAGACTCGCGCTCTGGTGAAGGACGCGGCGATCTCGGTCTGGATCAAGGCCGATTTCGAGCTGTTGTTCCAGCGCGTTTCCCGCCGCTCCAACCGGCCGCTGCTGAAGACCGCCAATCCGCGCGAGACGCTGCAGAAGCTGATCGAGGTGCGCTATCCGGTCTATGCCGAGGCCGACGTCACCATCGTCTCGCGCGACGTGCCGCAGGATCAGGTGGCGAGCGAAGTGATCGATGCCGTGTTGGCACATTTGACCGCCGAGCAGAGCAATGACTGAGCCGACCAAGGTCCACGTCCCGCTGGGCGAGCGCGCCTACGACATCCTCATCGGCAATGGGCTGATCGACAATGCCGGCGCCCTGCTCAAGGCGAAGTTCCCCGGCCGCCGCTTCGGCATCGTCACCGACACCGAAGTCGCCATCGCACAACTGCCCCGGCTCACCGCCTCGCTCGATGCAGCCGAGGTGAAGTATGCGACCGTCGTGCTGCCCAATGGCGAGGGCACGAAATCCTTCGCTCGACTGGGCGAAACCGTCGACGCCATTCTCGCGGCGCGGCTCGAGCGTGGTGACCTGATCATCGCGCTGGGTGGCGGCGTCATCGGCGATCTCGCCGGCTTTGCCGCGGCCATTGCCCGGCGCGGCATGGATTTCGTCCAGGTGCCGACCTCGCTGCTGGCGCAGGTCGATAGCTCCGTCGGCGGCAAGACCGGCATCAACTCGCCGCACGGCAAGAACCTTATCGGCGCTTTCCATCAGCCCCGGCTGGTGCTCGCCGACCTCGATGCCCTCGACACCCTGCCGCCACGCCAGCTCGCCGCCGGCTATGCCGAGGTGGTGAAGTACGGGCTGATCGACGACGAGCCGTTCTACTTCTGGCTCGAGGACAACCGCCGCGACATCTTTGCTGGCAACGCCGCGTTGCGCGGCGAGATGGTGGCGCGCTGCTGCGCCGCCAAGACCCGTTTCGTTCTGGAAGACGAGAAGGAAACCGGGGTCCGCGCCCTGCTCAATCTCGGCCATACCTTCGGCCACGCACTCGAATCGGCGACCGGCTATTCCGATCGCCTGCTGCACGGCGAAGGCGTTGCCATCGGCATGGTGCTGGCGCACGGGTTCTCGGCCAGCCTGGGCCTCGCTCCAAGCCAGGATACCGGACGCATCGCCCAGCACCTCGGCGCTGCGGGCCTGCCGACCCATATCAACGACATTCCAGGCGAACTGCCCGACACCGACTACCTGATGAATGCAATTGCCCAGGACAAGAAGGTAGTGCGCGGCGCCCTCACCTTCATCCTCACCCATGGCATCGGCCGGGCCTTCATTGAAAAGAACGTCGACCCGGCCACCGTGCGCGCCTACCTAGAAGCGGTCAGGAACCACCACTAACTCCGTCGCCTCCCCTCCCCCTTGTGGGTGTATGGACCGGAGACATCGCGAACAGTTCTGGATGCTATCGAGCGAGGGGCGATGGTTTCTATTTTCTGGTGTCGGAAGAAGGCATCGAAGACGCCGTCAGCTTGAGTTGGCCTCAAGGGGGACGGAGGCGATGGCCGCAGGCGTCCAGTTCATCCGTGAGGCGTTCCGGGCCCGAACCACATGGCAAGCGCCTCCGCCAGCCCTTGTCCTGACTCGTCCCCGACCCAGGCCACATAGCCGTCGGGCCGGATCAGCAGGGCCGCCGGCGCTGTGACCGAACCCATCGCCGGCAACGCCCACGGCCCGGCAGATGTCGCATCCACCACTTCGACCCGATCCGCCCATGGTGCGAGCTTGAGGGTGCCTGGCGCAGCAAGGTTGAGCAGCACCGGCCGCGCCGCGTGCAACAGGTCGGACACCCGCTGCCGGCCGCTGGCGGTCTCGATGTCGAGGTCCGGCATGCGGCGCCCCAGCAACGGGTGGCCCTCGCCGAGATCGTAGTGGATGCCGAGCCCGGTGAGGTCTGCAGCAACATGCCGACGTGGCTCATCGAGCTCAAGCAGGTCGGCCATCGTCTGACGCAACGCCTTGGTGCGGTCGTCCTCGCGGCGCAGCGCCACCGCCGCCATGGTGTAACGCAACACCTTGGCGCCCACCGGGTGTCGCTCGTCATGATAGCTGTCGAGCAGGCTCTCGGGCGCGTTCCCCTTGATCACCTGCGCCAGCTTCCAGCCAAGGTTCACCGCATCCTGCACCCCGGTCTGCAACCCCATGCCGCCATCGGGCGGATGGATGTGCGCCGCGTCGCCCGCCACCAGCACGCGCCCGTGCCGATAGGCGGCGGCCTGTCGCGCCGCATCGGTGAAGCGAGTGATCGACGTCGGGCTGTGGATGCCGTAGTCGGTGCCGTAGACACCGATCAGCACCTCTTTCACCTCGTCCAGCGTCGGCTCGCCGCTCTTGCCCACCTCCCGCTCGGTCACCAGCACCCGCACCGGACCGCTTTTCGCGAAGATGATCTGGCCGTCGCGGATTTCATACTCGGCGCGTCCGATCGAGTGGATGCCGGTGGCATCGCGGCGAATTCCCAGTTCCGGCGGCTCCTCGGCCATTTCGGCTTCGGCAATCAGGTTGCTGGTGGTGGGCTCGGACCCGGGGAATTCTATGCCGGCGGCCTTGCGGACCAGGCTCCGCCCGCCGTCGCAGCCGACGAGATACTGCGCCCGCATCGTCTCACCATCGCCGAGCGCCACGTCGACACCGGCATCGGTCTGGGTAAAGCCGATGACCTCGGTGCCGCGATAGACCGTCACGTCCAACTCGTCGACCCAGCCGCCGAGGATCCGCTCGATATGGTTCTGCCACAGGCCAAGCGTATAGGGATGGCGCGTCGGAAAGCCGCTGAGGTCGAGGCGGACGCCGGCAAATCCCACCGCCTGCGCCACCTGCCCTTCGGCGAGAAACCGCTCGCCGATGCCACGCTGGTCGAAGATTTCGAGCGTCCGGGGATGGAGCCCCCCGGCGCGCGCTCCAACCACCTCGCGGCTCTGCCGGCGCTCGACGACCGCTGCGTCGATGCCGGCCAGCGCCAGTTCACCGGCCAGCATCAAGCCGGTCGGGCCACCACCGGCAATGAGCACCTGATGTTCGGATCTACGCATCTGTTGTCTCCGTTCTGAGGGACGAGGACACGCCTTTTACGGGATGGCCGGGGTCTTGAAGCAAGCCCCTTCTGCGCTACATATCAGTATGGGCGGAGGGCGAGATCGCGCTACGCCGGCTTCCTCCGACATGTATTCTGCCGCCTGAATGCGCTCACGCGCCGGCATCGATTCGTGCTGCGCGACCATCGCCGAGGAAAAGCCATGTCCGATCGCCGCCCGTTGCTCGTCATCGACGGCGACTCGTTCGCCCACCGCGCCTATCACGCCTTGCCCAAGACGGTGCGTCGGGCCGGCGATCGCGGCGGCGGCGCCATAGTCGGCTTCACCAACTACCTGATCCGGCTGCACGAAGCCGAGCAACCGCGCGCCGTGGTGGTCGGCTGGGACACGCTGGCCGAACCCAACTGGCGAGCCCTTGAGTTCGCCCCCTATCAAGGCGGCCGCATCTTCGAGGACGAAATCGTCGAGCAACTCGAGGTCCTGCCAGAGATGGTCACCGCGTGCGGCTTCGTCTTTGGCAAGGCCGGCCGCTTCGAGGCGGACGATTTCCTCGCCACCGCCGTGGCGATGGAAGAAGCCTCCGGCGGCACCGCCCTGGTCGCCACCAGCGACCGCGACGCTTACCAACTGGCCTCGGAGCGAACCACCATTCTCGCGCCGATCAAGGGGGGCGAGATTGCCCGTATCGACCCTGCCGGTGTGCGTGAGCGCTACAAGGTCGAGCCGCGCCAGGTCCCCGATTTCATCGCGCTGCGCGGCGACCCGTCCGACAAGATTCCCGGCGCCAAGGGGGTCGGCGAGGCCACGGCGGCCAGCCTGTTGCAGCGTTACCCCGATCTCGAAGCGATGATCGCCGACAACCGCTTCCCCACCCAGGCCGATGACCTGAGACTCTATAAGCGCATCGCCACCATGGTGACGGATGCGCCGCTCGGGCCCATTCCCGACGCCAGGCCGACCTGGGGCAAGGCCGCGGCGCTCGCCCGCGACTGGGAGCTGAATAACCTTGCCGACCGGCTGCAGCAGCTGGCCGACAAGATGTAGCTTGGCTTACGGCGCAACCGAGATCACCACCCGACGGTTGGCGTAGAACGTATCTCCGAACTGCTCGGTGGCGCCGGCGCCGGTGGCCGAGACCTTTTCGAACTTCAACCCGGCCTGCTTGAGATAGGCGAGCACGTTCTGCGCCCGCTCGATGGCGAACAGCGCATTGGTGGCGTGGTTGCCGGCGCGGCTCGAGTAGCCGGTGACCAGCACCTTGCACTTCTGCTCCCCGATATCGGCAACGATCTGGTCGAGCCGCTGCATCAGCCTGGGCGTCAGGTCGTTCGAGCTCTCGTTGAAGCCGACGACGTTGTAGAGTTCATCGCGGTTGCAGCTGGGGCTCGCGGCGCCTGCTGGCTCCGCCGCAGCGAGGCTTGCAGTGGCGAGCGGTTTGTCGGCCTTGGCCGCCTCCGGCAATTTCAGGGCAGTTACCGCGGCTGGCGCCTTCACTGCCGGAGCCGCGGCAGGCTCCTCGGCCACCGCCGCAACTTCCGTCGTCACCGGCTCCACCACCGGTTGCGCTGCAGCGATGGTGGCGTCGGGCAGCGGCCAGCCGCCGGTCGGCGCCCGCGAGACGCCTTCGACATTGCCGTCCTTCAGCACCAGGAATTCGCCCAGCAACTCGTTCTCGGTATTGGCGGTGGTGCCCTGGGTCGATAGCCCCGACACCGTCACAGCCCGGCCATTCACCGCTACTGCCGCGAGATAGAGGTTGCGGTCGCGGTTGGAGCCGTCACCGCCATAGGCCTCGTTCACCAGCCGCACGCGGACTTCACCACCGGGCTTGAACAGCTCTTCGGGGATATCGAAGTCGAAGGCCTGCACGTAGGGCGTCTTGTCTTCGGCGTCGGCGAAGCGGCCAGTGGTCGCCGTGTCGATGGCGGCGTTCACCGCCCCCTCGCCCAGCACCTTGCCGTCGAACGTCACCTCGAACTTCGGCGGCCCGTCATAGGCCTCGCCGCCGATGATCAACTGCAGGCTGCTGCCCGCGGCGAAGGCACCGGGTACTGCGCATAGCGCAAAGGCGGCCGCGAGGACCGCCGTCTTCAAAGTGGACATGTCGCCCTCCACATCTGTCTGCGAGGATCAGTGCTAGGCAACGCCTTGGGCGATAGTTCGGAGACAAAGCGGCAAGCTGCCACGGCTTCGCCCGGCTTTGGCCGCAAAGCAAAGCGCCGGTTGCAGCATCGGGCAGTTGCACCCATATCTGCCGCATCCAAACCGAACAGAGAAGATCAGTGCGTCGAGGCCACAATCTCGACGGCCAACGCATGGACACCGGCCTTGAGCTCGGCGTCGAGCGCCTCCATCACGGCACGATGCTGTGCGAGGCGTGACTGTCCCGTGAACAGCGGTGAAGCGATCCGGACCCGGAAATGCGTCTCGCCGCCCTCCCGATAACCACCGTGCCCTCTATGTTTCTCGCTCTCGTCAATCACTTCAAGATGGGTCGGAGCGAATTTGACCGAAAGTTTTTCTGCAATCGTGTCGCGAACGGACATATGGATACCGGTTCAGTTTGAGGCGTGGCCGAGGCCCCGTAACTAGGATTGATGAAGCTGGATTCCAAGTATTTTGACCGCATCCGGATCCGATCTCGGCACCCGGAACCCGAAGCGCAGCCCGAAGTTCCGGCCTGCGGATGGGAGGGGTGCGACCAGCCTGGCCTCTACAAGGCACCCAAGGGCAATCGCGCCATCGGCCAATACCACCATTTCTGCCTCGAGCACGTGCGCCACTACAACCAGGTGTTCAACTTCTTTGCGGGCATGAAGCCCGAGGAGATGGAAAACCACCTGCATGCCGAGAAGGAAACCGATGGCCGCCCGAGCTGGGGTTTCGGCGCCAAGCCGGGCGCCGGCACCGGGCCGCGCATGCCGCGCGGCGCCCCGCGTGACCCGACGGCAAAACGCGTCAACGACCCGTTCGGGGTGTTTGCCCGCTACGCCCGCCACCAGAAGCGCGAGCCGCAGCAGGAGCGGGTCAAGCCCCTGCACGAGCAGGACCGCCGTTCGTTCGAGACCCTCGGTTTCAAGGGCTACGCCAAGTCCGATGAGATCAAGGCTGCCTACAAGGCGTTGGTGAAGGTGCACCACCCCGACGCCAATGGTGGCGACAAGAGCTCCGAGGACCGGCTACGGGCCATCATCGCAGCCTACGCTCACCTCAAGTCGAAGGGCTTCGTCGCGCGCTGAGGGCCGGTGATGGGCGAGGGAACAGCTGAGGGGCAGCCGGTCTGGGACGGTCGCGTCATCCTGTGCACCGAGCGGCTGAAGCTTAGGACCTTCCTCGAAGCCGACCTGCCACACTATGCGGCGCTCAACGCCGATCTGGAGGTCATGCGATACCTGGGCGGTCACGCCCTCAGCCGCGCCGATTCCGACACGATCGCCAGTGCGGCGCAACGTTCATTCGCGACCACCGGGGTAGGCAAGGTCGCGGTCGAACGTGCAGCGGACGGTGTGTTCCTCGGCATGTGCGGGCTTTCCGTCGAGCCCTGGTATCCCGACGATCTCGAGATCGGTTGGCGGCTGGCGCGGCAATTCTGGGGTCGCGGTTACGCCAGCGAGGCCGCGACAGCCTGGATGGGCTACGCCTTCGAGGTGCTCGATGCACCTCGCGTCATCTCGGTAGCCGACGTGCCGAACCGGCGCAGCATTGCGGTGATGCAGCGGATCGGCCTCTCCCTCGACCACTATGCGACGCTTGCCGACGGGAACGAAACCTTCGAAGCGGCGATCTACGCTCTGCCCGCCGCTGCCTGGCGCGCTGCTCACGCCCGACCATGACCGGATGAATATTTGTTATGGCCGCATTTGCGCCGACAATGACGAGCAGCGAAGTCCCCGCCGCTGCGAAGAAAGCCGTCACGACAGCGATCCGGCAGCCCGTCGTCCGATTGTCGTCGAGCCCTACCGCGCCGCACCCGATGCTGCTATAGAGCCGGCAACCGCCAAGGCAGCCGTCTTGACCTATTTCCTTCCGCGAGCCTCGTGAAATGCCTGAATTCAACAATCTGCCGAACAAGCAATATTCCGTCCGCGAAACCTTTGGCATCGACAGCGACATGAAGGTGATGGGCTATGCGGAAACCGATCCGCATGTGCCGCCGCTGGATCCGGACTACCTGTTCGACCGCAACACCACGCTGGCCATCCTTGCAGGCTTTGCCTTCAATCGCCGCGTCATGGTGCAGGGCTACCACGGCACCGGCAAGTCGACGCATATCGAGCAGGTCGCGGCGCGCCTGAACTGGCCGCTGGTGCGCGTCAACCTCGACGCCCACGTCTCGCGTATCGATCTCGTCGGCAAGGACGCGATCGTCTTGAAGGACGGCAAGCAGATCACCGAGTTCCGTGATGGCATCCTGCCCTGGGCGGTGCAGAACAACATCGCGCTGGTGTTCGACGAGTACGATGCCGGCCGCCCGGACGTGATGTTCGTGATCCAGCGCGTGCTCGAGACCCAGGGCCGGCTGACCCTGCTCGACCAGAACCGTGTCATCACCCCGCACCCGGCTTTCCGGCTGTTCGCCACCACCAACACCATTGGCCTCGGCGACACGTCGGGCCTCTATCACGGCACCCAGCAGATCAACCAGGGCCAGATGGACCGCTGGTCGATCGTCACCACGCTGAACTACCTGCCGCACGACAAGGAAGTCGGGATCGTCCTCGCCAAGGCCAAGACCTATACCGGCGAGAAGGGCAAGAAGACCGTCAACAACATGGTCCGGCTGGCCGATCTGACCCGCCAGGCCTTTATCAACGGCGACCTGTCGACGGTGATGAGCCCGCGTACGGTGATCACCTGGGCCGAAAACGCCGAGATCTTCGGCGATGTCGGCTTCGCCTTCCGGCTGACCTTCCTCAACAAGTGCGACGAACTCGAGCGCCCCGTGGTGGCAGAGTTCTACCAGCGCGTGTTCGGCGAAGACCTGCCGGAATCGGCTGCCAACCTGGCGGTGACCGCCTAACAGCGCTTTCAGCAGAAGTTGCCGACTTTTCCGGTTCGAAAGCGTGCCAAATCAGTGATCTAGAGCGTTTCGGCGTTTCGTTGAAACGGCGGGCGCTTTAGCCGGGACGGACGACTTGGCCCAGAACATCTACGACGACCCGAAATTCCTTGCCGGGTACAGCCAGTTCCCCCGCTCGCGCGATGGCCTCGAGGCCACGAGCGAGTGGCCGGCCTTGCGCGCCCTGCTGCCGGAAATCGCCGGCAAGCGCGTCGTCGATCTGGGCTGCGGTTTCGGCCAGTTGAGCCGCTGGCTTGGCGACGCCGGCGCGGCTTCGGTGCTCGGCATCGATCTCAGCGAGAAGATGCTGGCCCGGGCCCTGGCCGAGACCAGCAATCCGTCCGTCAGCTATCGGCGCGGCAACCTCGACGAGTTGGTGCTGCCGCCCGCTAGCGCCGACCTGATCGTCAGCTCCATGGCGCTGCACTATGTCGAGGACTTCGGTCGCATCAGCGCCATGCTGTACGCCGCACTCGCACCGGGGGGCCAAATGGCCTTCTCGGTTGAACACCCGATCTATGCGGCGCGCGCCGAACCCGAATGGGTCACCGCCGCTGACGGCCGGCAGGCCTTTGCCATTGCCGACTACCTGGTCGAAGGCCGTCGCGTCACCAACTGGATCGTCGACGGCATCGTCAAGTATCACCGCACCATCGGCACCATGCTGAACATCCTGATTGGCGCCGGCTTCGCATACCGTGCCGTCAACGAATGGAAACCTTCGGACGAACAGTTCGACGCCCATCCCGAATGGCGCGCCACCGAGCTGACCCGCCCGATGTTCTTGCTGATGTCCCTGACCAAGCCTCGCTAACGAGAACTCTGATGGCCCCTCCGCCGCGCTCCAAGCAGAACAAGCCCGACACCACCGCCCCGTTCAAATCGGCGATGGGCGCCGCGGTGCGCGCCATTGGTGGCAAGCGTGACCTCGAGGTGAGCTTTTCGGCCGATCGCCCCATCCTCACCGCCGACAAAGCACGGCTCGCCAACCTGCCGCGCCTGCCGACGCTGCGCGACATCGCCATTGCTCGCGGCCAGGGCGACGCCATGGCGATGCGGCTCGCCAGCCACGACCCTGACACGCATCGCAAGCGCGCCCCGGCCGAACCGGAAGCCCGCGCTGCCTATGATGCGCTGGAGCAGGCCCGGGTCGAGGCGCTGGGCTGCATCCGCATGCCCGGCATGACCGGCAATATCCACGAAATGCTGGAAGATCGGCTGTTCCGCCAGAACTTCGCCGAGGTCAGCGACAAGGCCGATGCCCCCTTGGCGGAGGCGCTCGGGTTGATCCTGCGCGAACGCGTCGCCGGCGTTTCCATTCCGCCCTCCGGCAATGCCATCGTCGAGCTGTGGAAGAAGGAAATCGAGGAGCGCGCCGGCAATTCGCTGACGACGCTCCTCACCAAGTTCGAGGATCAGGAGCTGTTCAGCCGCGCCACCCGGCAGCTGCTGCGCGACCTGAGCCTCGTGCCCGACAGCGATCTCGATGACGGCAAGAGCGACGACAGCGAACAGGGCGACGACCAGGAACCCGAGCGCGGCCAGGACGATGAGAAGAACCCCGAGCAGGGCGAGGGGGAGAGCGAGGACGCCGAGGCCGACGAGGACCAGACCCCTGGTCAATCGGAGCAGGAAGGCGAAGTCGAAGGCGCGGAGATGGATTTCTCCGAGACCGACGAGGACGACAGCTCCGAGTCGGGCGAGGATCAGCCCAATCCGCCGCCGCCCGGCGCCAACGCCAAAGAGTTCCAGAACGTCTTCAACTATAAGATCTTCACCCAGAAGTTCGACGAGGTGGTGCGGGCTCCCGATCTCTGCCCGCCCGAAGAGCTCGACCAGTTGCGTGCACTGCTCGACAAGCAGCTCGAGAACCTCGCCGGCGCCGTGGCGCGGCTCGCCAACAAGCTGCAGCGCCGGCTGATGGCGCAGCAGAACCGCAGCTGGGAGTTCGATCTCGAGGAAGGCCTGCTCGATACGGCGCGTTTGACCCGCGTGGTCACCGATCCGCTGCAGGCGCTGAGCTTCAAGGTCGAGCGCGACACCGATTTCCGCGACACCGTGGTGACGCTGCTGCTCGACAATTCCGGCTCGATGCGCGGCCGCCCGATCACCATTGCGGCGATCTGCGGCGACATTCTCGCCCGCACCCTCGAGCGCTGCGGCGTCAAGGTCGAAATCCTCGGCTTCACCACCCGCGCCTGGAAGGGCGGCAAGAGCCGCGAGGCCTGGCTCGAGGCGGGTCGTCCGCCCAATCCCGGCCGCGTCAACGACATCCGCCACATCATCTACAAGGCGGCCGATGAGCCCTGGCGGCACGCCCGGCGCAATCTCGGCCTGATGATGCGCGAGGGGTTGCTGAAGGAGAACATCGACGGCGAAGCCCTGCAATGGGCGCACAAACGCCTGCTCGCCCGGTCCGAAAATCGCCGCATCCTGATGGTGATCTCCGATGGCGCGCCGGTCGACGATTCGACTCAGAGCGTCAACGCCGGCAACTATCTCGAGGCCCACTTGCGCCAGGTGATCGAAGACATCGAGACCCGCTCTTCCGTGCAACTGGTCGCGGTCGGCATCGGCCACGACGTCACCCGCTATTACCGGCGCGCCGTGACGCTGCTCGATGCCGAAGAACTGGCCGGGGCGCTCACCGACGAACTCGCCTCGCTGTTCGACGAGGAAGCTCCGGGCGCCTTCCGCAAGAGCCGTTACGGATGATCGCTGCACGGCGTGCCTCGCGTCTCGCCGGAGCGGCACTGCTGATCGCAAGCGCAGGCGCCGCCCTGCTGGTGGCGGGCGGGCTGGGGGTTCGGGCCGACGACGAGACGGTCACCTCTGTGCCGCTCTCGACCTTCGCGTCAGCGGGCATCGGCCAGCGCGTCCAGGGCCTCATCTGGCGTGGCGGCATTGAGATGCAGAGCCAGACCGACACCTTCGGCGGCCTCTCCGGCCTCGGCTTCACCGGGCCCGACGGGCGCCTGGTGATGGTCTCGGACCGCGGCAACTTCGTTTCCGGGCAGCTGCTCTACGACGAAGCGGCGCGGCCGATGGGGCTGATCGGCGTCAAGGTCGAGCCGATCCAGAATTCCAAGGGCAAGGAGTTGCCACGCGCCTATTCGCGCGACGCAGAAGCGCTGGCGGTGATCGAGCGCGACGGCAAGCCGAGCGCCGTGCGTGTCGGCTTCGAGAACCTTACCCGCGTGGCCGATTTTGCACTGGTCGACGGCGTGCCGCACGGCGCCGCCCGCGAGGTCAACATCCCCAGATGGCTGACCGACACCCGCACCAACGAGACGCTGGAGGCCGTCTGCATCGCCCCCGCCACCTCGCCCATATCAGGCTCGACGCTGCTCCTGACCGAGGGCATCATCGACGATGATGGCCAGCACTCGGCCTATCTTCTCGGGCAGAACGACAAGGGCCCGCTGAGCTACATCTCGGGCGACGGCACCAACCCGACCGACTGCGCCTTCATGCCGAACGGCGACCTGCTGGTGCTCGAGCGCGGCATCGCGCTCCTCGCCTTCCAGATGCGGCTGGTCCGCATCCCGGCCGCCGAAGTAAAGGCGGGCGCCCACATGAAAGGTGAGCAGCTGTTGCATGCCGCCGGCGGCGACATCGACAACATGGAAGCCCTCGCCGTCCACACGGCACCCGATGGCACCACCCGCATCACCCTGGTGTCGGACAACAACTTCAACGACTGGGAACGCAACCTGCTGCTGGAGTTCAGCCTGCCGGAGTGATGAGGAGGACGGGATGTCGGCAAGAGACGTGCTTCAGGCCTACGCTGACCGCATCAACCGCCAGGATTTCGACCTGCTGACCGAGCTCATCGCGCCGGACGCCACATTCTGGTTCTCGAGCGGCACGCATCGCGGCATCTCCGCCATCCGCGCCGCGTTCGAGGCGACCTGGAGCGCGATGGGCCCCGATGAGCACTACTGGCTCGACCAGCTCGAATGGATCGCCGAGGGCGACAGCGCCGCCGCCTGCATCTACCGCTTCAACTGGGAGACGCTTGCCGACGGCAAGTCGATCTCCGGCTCCGGCCGCGGCACCACGGTGCTCAACCGCGTGGACCATCGCTGGTGGATCGTCCACGAGCACCTGAGCGGCTGGCCGGACTAGGGCGCACGAAGAGCTTTGGTGCCGGCGCGGGTCGACCCTGCTCAATCGCGAAGCGCGCTAGGCCGCAGCCTGCAGCGGCGGCAGCGGCATCAACTTGCCCATCAGCGCGCGATAGGGCGCGAGCAGCAGCAGCGCCGCGAGGAACTTCACCAGGAAGTCACCGGCCGCCAGCGAGAACCACAGCGGCACCTCGGCCCCGAGGCTGAGGAACGGCGCCGGAAAACCGAGCGAACCGTCCTGGGCGCCATAAAGGCCGTCGACGAAGCCGAAGGCCGGTGCGAAGGCAATGGAAAAGAAGATCGCCGTATCGAGGAGCGAGCCGACAAGCGAGCCGACCAGCGGCGGCAGGAACCAGTTCCGGCTCGCCCTGAGGCGCGAGAACACCGAGATGTCGAGCAGCTGCCCGATAAGGAACGCCGTAACCGATGCCGTGGCGATGCGCGCCGTTGTCGCCGGCGAGCCGCCAAGGTTCCAGGGCAGCGGGTTGAAGCTCAGGTAGAACGACAGCGCCACCGCGACGATGAAGCCGACCAGCACCACCAGACGCGCCCGGGCGGCGCCATCATAGCGGTTGGTGAGGTCGGTAACGAGGAAGGCGAACGGGTAGGTGAAGGCGCCCCAGGTGAGGAGATCCTTGAGATCGACCGGTCCGAGCGTCGCATCGACCGGGTAGAGCACGAGAATGTTGGACGCGGTGATGACCACGACCATGGCGGCAATGGCCGCGACGAAGCGAGCGAGCATATCCTGCACCTCTATGGTAGCCGCTGACCGGCATCAGACCGGGGCGGAGGGTTAGAGCTTTACGCTCTAGGTGACGTTCTAGACTCGGTGTCATTCCCGCGAAAGCGGGAACCTCTGTTTTCGTGCGACGGGCACGATCCTAAACGGAGATCCCCGCTTTCGCGGGGATGACACCGGTGATGTATGAGAAATCGTCCTCAAAACAAACCGCGCGCCCCTTTCGGGACGCGCGGCGAAAACTGAAAGGCAGGACGCTTACGCCGTCGCGAGAGCGGCGCGGACTTCCTTCTTCACGGCAAGCGCGACGGGCGACAGCTCGGCGTCATCTGCCTTGAGCAGGAACGCATCGAGGCCACCGCGGTGCTCGACCGAACGCAGCGCGTTCGCCGAAATCCGGAGCTTCACGGTGCGGCCGAGCGTATCGGACAGCAGCGAAACGTTGAGGAGGTTGGGGAGGAAGCGGCGACGGGTACGGTTGAGCGCATGGCTCACCTTGTTCCCGGTCATCACGCCCTTACCGGTGAGTTCGCAGCGGCGAGCCATTGGAGTATCCTGTCAAAAGGCCCTCGGCGGGGGACGATCCCCTCGCAACGGGCTGGAGTCTGTTCTTGATTGCGGACGCTCCCATAGAGAACGGAGACCCTCCCGTCAAGCTTGTGAACGCTGAATCCCTTGCCAGTCCGGGCCCGCCTCGGCATTTTGGCAGCAATTACTGATTCGCTGCCTGGTGACGCCCGCGTCGCCCTTGGCGATGCCGCCAGAGGTCCGTTCCCGTGTTGAACGCCGGTTTCCGCCAGACGATGCGAATGGCCGCCACCACCCTGGGGCTGGCGCTGCTGGCCCTGCCCGCTGCAGCCGCCGAGATCAAGGCGCGCGCCGAGTACATGGTGACCATGGGCGGCACCCACATTGCCAATGTCCGCATCAACCTGAGCGATAACGGCTCGGCCTATTCGCTGGTGCTCGACGCCAAGATCACCGGGCTGGCGCAACTGGTGGCGAGCGGCACCGCCAAGGCCACCTCGACCGGAACCTCCACCGACAAGGGCTTGCGCTCGCAGAAGTTCGACATCCTCACCCGCGCCGGTGGCGAGGATTTCACCTCGGCCGTCACCTATGCCGGCGGCACCGTCGATACATTCAAGGTCGCCCCGCCCATCGTCAACAATATCGACCGCGTGGCGATCGAGCGGAAACACCTGACCACCGCCAACGACATGTTGGCCCCGTTCGTCCTGAAGGGCGCAGCTCTCGACCAGCAGCTCTGCAACCGGCAGATGCCGATCTTCACCGGCGTCGAGCGCTTCAACCTGAGCCTCAAATACGTCAAGGACGATACCGCCACGAGTAAGCGCACCGGCTACCAGGGGCCGCTGGTGCTGTGCTCGATGCACTACACCCCGATTTCCGGGCACTACACCAATAACGAGATCACCACCTACCTCGCCAAGAACGAACGCATCCTCGTCTGGTATGCCCCCCTCAAGGCGCAGGGCTATTATATCCCCTACCGCGCGTTGGTGACCACGGAAGCCGGCGATCTCTCGGTGGTGCTGACCGACATCTCGGAGTAACGCCGGCGCCGATCGCGGCGATGAACGGCAGCTAAACCCTTCTATCACCACGCGTTCAACCGCATGGCGGCATCCTGTTCTCCAATGGCTCACGCCAAGGAGGAACTGATGACCATCGTGAAACTCGGCATTGCCGCTCTCGCCGCAACGGTCGCGCTCGCCGGCGCCGCCAACGCCTTCGATCTCAAAGCCGGCAGCCCGACCAAGCTGGTCCCCACCAGTGTCCAGCTCGGCATCATCTCGCCGCCCAACAATATTTGCCCTGGCAACGGCAAGCTGACAGCCTGGGTCGAGACCAACAAGCCCGGCACCATCAACATTCTCCTGGTGAAGAAGGGCGGCGCCGTCGGCGGCCCCTACTCAGTCACCACGGTGAAAGGCGCCAACGGCATCGTCATGGGCAGCTACACGCAGAACCTCGTGATCAACAATCCGGTCGACGCCGAGTACCGCGTCGTCATCGCCGGCACGCCCATCCAGTCCAATTGGGTCCCGCTCGTCGCCGAGTGCTAAACGCCCGAGGTCAGCGTTTGCTGATCCCGAGGTCAGCGTTTGCTGATCCCGAGGTCAGCGTTTGCTGATCCCGAGGTCAGCGTTTGCTGATCCCGAGGTCAGCGTTTGCTGAGCCTCCCGACTTCCGCGCCCCGGACCATGGGCAACAGACCCATGGTCCCTCGTGCCGGCAAGCCTCCAAGCGGGGCTGCCGGCCGGGCGGCGGAAGCTACTTCTGCCGCGGCTCGTGCAGGTCCTCGCCCGCGGCTGCCCATTTGCCCGCCCGCTTCAGCTTGACGGCTGCGAGCAACGTCGCGGCAGCGTTCCGCACCTCGCCCTGCATGCCGGTATCGGCGTCGAGTTCGTCGTGGCTGATCGCATAGGGCTTCCAGTAGCCGACATAGCGATCGACTTCCGCCTTCGGTCCTGCCGGCTCCAGCTTCATGAAGCGCAGCCAGTCCGAGATCGACCGCCGCACATTCTCCGCTCCCTCGACGTCGCCATGCGCCACCACCGCGTAGAGCCGTCCCGCCAGGTGACGGGGATAATCCCAGTGATCGAGTTCGATCGCCTTTGCTGTCTCGGCATCCTTGCCATGCGTGAGGGTCGGGTCGGGGTTACCGCCATCGGCGCACACCAGGCGGTCCATCATCAGCTTCAGCGGTGAACTCACCTGGTACCAGTTGACCGGCGAGACGATGAAGATGCCGTCTGCTTTCACCCACATCGGGTAGATCTCATTCATCCAATCCTGCACCTGGCCCAGCGAATGGTTCGGGTAGCAGGAGCAGGGCCAATGGCAGAGCGGCGCCGCGGTCGAAAAGCACGCCTTGCACGGATGGATGTTGCGACCGTATTCCGAAGCAAGCCGTGACAGATCGAGGATCTCGACGTCCGCTCCGTCAGCCTCGGCGAGGTCGGCGGCCATCTTCACCATGCGCCAGCTCTTCGAACTTTCGCCCGGGCAGGTATGCTCGCTGCGCGACGAGGCATTGATGAACAACAGGCGCGGCGGCCGGTCTTTGGCCTCGTAGGCGCGCTGCGCATCGTCGATCGCCGCCTTGGCCGCGATCCAATCCACCGACAGGTCGTAGTCCGGATCGGCGTAGCCGGGTCCGGCTTTGCGGGTGTGCGGCGCTTTACGGGCATTGCTGTAGCCGTCCCAGGCAATCGAGGCGACCTTGTCGATCTCCTTGCGCACCGCATCGAAGGCGGGATCGACAAACTGCTGCCGGTAGCGCTCGAGGAACTCCGCTTGGCTCAGGTCGACCGGCGGCATCTGTTTGCGGGGAGTGGGGAATGGTTGGGGCATGTCGGCTCCTCTTTCGAGCAACAAGCAGCCTGCGCGCCCGCGGTTCCCCTCCTCGACGTTCACGTCCGATCTCCCCGAAACCCACCGGTCGCGGAAATCATGGTTAACGCATCGTTACTAAAATCCGCGTGTCATTCCGGGACGGTCAACGGCTATTTTGCCAACGCGCCCGCGTGAGCAGCCCTTGTTCAGGCAGCCCAGCCATGAAGCCGATAAAAATCTTTGCAGCTCAGCACTTTACGCCTCGTTTACCGTTGGCCGATTCGAGGGCAAAACTGACCGAAATTAACCTCCCGGCAACCTTCCTGAACGGGATATCCGGGGATTATGCCCAATGTCACAGGAAAGCCGCGACGCTAGCGGGTCGCGAGCCAAACCACCCACCATATGCTGTAGTGAACAAACGCAGATTTCCGAGTCGCAACCGATTCCTTTCCTGTTTGTTCTCTGTTCGTACCATTGGTTAATGCCGACACAGGCGAAGTCGCACTTTTGTTCCGCGACGAGACACTCGTTTGTTGGCTTTCGATCACCTAAATAGGGCGCGATGACTCCCGCTTCCGCCTCCTCGCTCAAGGCGATCCTTGGGCCCACCAACACCGGCAAGACCTTCTTCGCCATCGAACGGATGCTCGCGCACCGCTCGGGGATGATCGGCCTGCCACTGCGACTTCTGGCCCGCGAGGTCTACCACAAGGTGGTCGACCGGATCGGCGCCCAGCACGTGGCGCTGGTCACCGGCGAAGAGCGGATCGTTCCCGCCAAACCGCGCTACTGGGTCTGCACGGTCGAAGCCATGCCGCTCGATGTGCCGGTCGAGTGCATCGCCATCGATGAAATCCAGGTGGCGACCGATTTCGACCGAGGGCACGTCTTCACCAACCGCCTGCTGCATGCGCGTGGCATCAGCGAAACCCTGCTGCTCGGCGCAGCCACCATGACGCCGCTGATCCGCGCGCTGCTGCCCGACGCCGAGATCATCCAGCGCCCGCGCTTTTCCGAACTGCTCTATGCCGGCAGTAAGAAAATCTCGCGCCAGCCCAAGCGTTCGGCCATCGTCGCGTTTTCGGCCAGCCAGGTCTACGCCATTGCCGAGCTGATCCGGCGTGAGCGCGGCGGCGCCGCAGTGGTGATGGGAGCGCTCAGCCCGCGCACCCGCAATGCCCAGGTCGACATGTACCAGAACGGCGATGTCGATTTCCTCGTCGCCACCGACGCCATCGGCATGGGCCTCAACCTCGACGTGCACCATGTCGCCTTTGCCGACGATCACAAGTTCGACGGCCACCAGAACCGGCAGCTGACCCCCGCCGAGTTTGGCCAGATTGCCGGACGGGCCGGCCGCCACATGCACAATGGCAGCTTCGGGGTCACCGGCCATGCTCCCGATTTCGACGACGAATTGGTCAAGCGGCTCGAAACCCACGACTTCGAGCCGGTGCGAGTGGTGCAATGGCGCAACGCCGAGCTGGATTTCGCTTCGATCGAGGATCTGAGGGCAAGCCTCGACCAGACGCCCAAACTCACGGGCCTGACGCGCGTTCCCATCGCCACCGACCAGCATGCGCTGGAGTTCGTTGCCCGCAACGAGGCCGGCGCCGCGGCAAACGGCGAGGCGGCGGTGCGCTTGCTATGGGAATGCTGCGGCATCCCCGACTACCGCGATATCTCGCCCGCCCAGCACGGCGAGATCATCACCCGCATCTATCTCGATCTCACCCGCCACCGCCATGTCGACGCCGACTGGATTGCCGAGCAGGTGCGGTTCTGCGACAATGTGACAGGTGACATCGATACGCTTTCCAATCGGATCAAGCAGATCCGGACATGGACCTTTGTCGCCAACCGCAAGAACTGGCTTGAAGACCCCGCATATTGGCGCGAAAAGACCCGGGACATTGAAGATCGACTGAGCGACGCCCTGCATGAGCGTCTCACTCAACGTTTCGTCGATCGTCGCACCTCGGTGCTCATGCGCCACCTGAGAGACAAGCATATGGTATCGCCTGAAATTAACGACCGCGGTGAAGTGAGCCTCGAAGGCCACCTGATTGGTTCCATCGAGGGCTTCCGCTTTACTTTGGCCCGGTCGGAAGGTGGCGATGCCAAAGGCGTGGCGACAGCTGCGGCGCAGGTCGTAGCGCCGGAGATCGCCAAACGCGCCGAACGCGTCGCTGGCGCCCCCAACGAAGAGCTGGTGCTGTCGACCGACGGCTATGTGCGTTGGCGCGGCGAGGTCATCGCCAACTTGATCGAGGGCGAACAGCTGTTCACCCCGCGCCTCATCATCCTGGCCGACGAGAGCCTCACCGGCCCCGATCTCGAGCGCGTGCAGGACCGGCTGAACCTTTGGCTTCGCCACCTCATCAACACCCAGCTCGAAAGCGTGTTGTCGCTCGAGGCTCCGGCCGATCTCGAGGGCGCCGCCCGCGGCGTCGCCTACCGATTGTACGAAAACCTCGGCATCCTGCCGCGCGGCGCCGTGGCCGAAGAGGTCAAGGGCCTCGACCAGGATGTGCGCGGCAAGCTGCGCAAGCTCGGCGTCAAGTTCGGCGCCTACCACATCTATGTGCCGCAGAGCCTGAAGCCGGCGCCGCGCGAGCTGGCGCTGATCCTTTATGCGCTGAAGCATGGCGGGGTGCGCCAGCCGGGCGTCGCCGAACTGCCGCAGATCGTGCTGTCGGGCCGCACCTCGTTCCTCATCGACCCTGAAGTCAACGTGAAGCTCTATGAGCTCGCGGGCTTCAAGGTTGCCGGCCGCCGCGCGGTGCGCGTCGATATCCTCGAGCGCCTCGCCGACATCATCCGCCCGCTCATCGCGCTGAACCCGGTGACCCACCAGGGCGAGCTGCCGCCGGGCGCCGCCGAGGGCAACGGCTTCCGCGTCACCGTCGAGATGACCTCGCTGCTCGGCACCGCCGGCGAAGACTTCGCTTCGATCCTCAACTCGCTCGGCTATCGCGTCCGCCGCACCCCCAAGGTTGCAGCAGCGCCGGTGGCCGAGACCACCACGACGACAGAGACCGTCGAAACGACCGAAACCATCGAGGCGACCGAGACGACGACGGCCGATACCGTTGTTGCCGGTGCCGCCGAAGCGGTGGCTGCCGACGTTGCTGATGCCGAAGTGAACGCCGCAGCCGCTGACGCCGTCGAAGGCGTGGTGCCGGCCGTCGCGGTGGTCGCCGAGACTGAAGTCGCCGCCGTCGAGACCGCAACCACCGATCTCGGCGCCCCAGCTCCGACAGAGGACACCAAGCCTGCCGAGCCCGAGTTCGACGAGATCTGGTTCCCGGCGGGCCGTCGCCCCGACAACCCTCGCCACGGCGGCAACCGCAATCGCGGTCAGCGCGCCGACGCCGCCGAGGGCGCGGCCGAAGCCGAAAAGTCCGAGCGCCCGCAGCGCAACTTCCGACGCCCCGACCGCCCCGCCGGCGGCGACAAGGGCGACGGCAAACCGAACCGCCCGCGCTTCGAGGGCCGTCGCGACGGCCAGCGCCCAGGGGCCGGCAACGGCAATGGCGGTGGCAAACCGTTCGAGAACAAGGGTGGCAAGCCCGGCGGCAAGCGCTTCGACAAGCCGCGCGAGGACTGGAAGGAACACCGTCCGCGCGAGGATCGGAAGCCGGCCGTGCTCGATCCGAATTCGCCCTGGGCGGCGCTCGCCGCGCTCCGGAACCCCAAATCGGAATAATGGCGCTTGGAGAAGCAGCGGCTCGACAGGTGGCTGTTTTTCTCGCGTGCGGTGAAATCGCGCACCCTGGCGCAGAAGCTGATCGAAACCGGCGCCGTCAGGGTGAACTCCGAACGCACTGACCGGTCCGACCACAAGGTCGGGCCGGGCGACGTCCTCACCATGACGGTGCACACGCGCCTGTTGGTCTGGCGCATCCTCGACCCCGGCAGCCGCCGCGGCCCCGCCCCCGAAGCCGCCCTGCTCTACGAGGACCTCTCGCCGCCCCCGGTGCCCCGCGAGGCGTTTCCGCCTATCCACGCCGAACGCGAGCCGGGCGCCGGCCGTCCGACCAAGAAGCAACGCCGCGACACCGACCGGCTGCTTGGCGACGAAGACTGAGGGATGCGCCGAAAGCCTGACCGCCCAGTCCCTTGCAGCGTCGGACAAAAAGGGCTAGCACGGCCCAAGGCGCACGGCTTGCTGCGTGCGTCCGGCTGAAAGACCCAGCGGCCCGACAAACTTGAGCAGGAACGCTCGCGCAATATGACCTATATCGTCACGGACAACTGCATTAAGTGCAAGTACATGGACTGCGTCGAGGTTTGTCCCGTCGACTGCTTCTATGAAGGCGAGAATATGCTCGTCATCCACCCCGACGAGTGCATTGACTGCGGCGTTTGCGAGCCCGAGTGCCCGGCCGAGGCGATCAAGCCCGACACCGAGGGCGGCCTCGACAAGTGGCTGGAGATCAACAGCAAATACGCCTCCGCCTGGCCCAACATTACCGAGAAGCGCGACGCTCCGGCCGATGCCAAGGAATGGGATGGCGTCGAAGGCAAGTACGAGAAGTACTTCTCCGAAGCCCCCGGCGAGGGCGACTGAACCGCCCACTGACCCTGCTGATGTACGGGATGCGACCGGAAGCTGAGCGGCTTCCGGCGGGCTTGATTCGCAACTTTTGATTTTGCTGAAATTTTGTGCTATGCTCCTCGAACGAATGGAGCTTGCCCGTCATCCAATGCGTGCCACTAGGCACCCTTTTTTTTGACACCAGCAATTATGGGGCGCAGTCATCCGGTCGCGCGGACCGGAAGAGTGCGTGAAGGGTTTTTGCTTATCTGTTCGAACGGGCGAACGAGCAACAACAGGACGGCCTCTCCGCGAAGAGCTGTCCGGCGGCGGCGTTAATAGGAGTATCCTTTATGGTCACCAAGAAGCCTCAGCAGCGGCTTGGATTCAAGACGGGCGAGTACATCGTCTATCCGGCGCACGGCGTCGGTCTCATCACCTCGATCGAGGAACAGGAAGTTGCGGGGCTGACCCTCGAGCTGTTCGTCATCTCGTTCGAGCAGGACAAGCTCACCCTCCGCGTGCCCGTCGCCAAGATCAAATCCGTCGGCATGCGCAAGCTCGCCGAAGAGGACGAAGTCAAGAAGGCGCTGGACACCGTTACCGGCCGCGCCCGCGTCAAGCGCACCATGTGGTCGCGCCGCGCCCAGGAATATGAAGCCAAGATCAACTCCGGCGACCTGATCGCCATTTCGGAAGTGGTGCGCGACCTGTTCCGCTCCGACGACCAGCCCGAGCAGTCCTATTCGGAACGCCAGCTGTTCGAACAGGCGATGGACCGCATGAGCCGCGAGGTTTCGGCCGTCAACAAGCTGACCCTCACCGAGGCCGTGCAGCTGATCGAAAAGAACCTCGCCAAGTCGCCGCGCCGTGGTCCGAAGGCCGATGCAGCCGACGCCGAGGAAGCTGCGTAAGCTTACGCGACGCAACAGCATCAGGGCCGGTCGAAAGACCGGCCCTTTCTGTTTCTACTGATCCAACCCCATGACCACGCACCCCCGCACCATCCGGATTGCCGCCGCTGTCCTCGCAGATCTCGACGGCCGCGTGCTGCTGGTACGCAAGCGCGGCACCGCCATCTTCATGCAGCCAGGCGGCAAGATCGAACCCGGCGAAGCGCCGCTCGAAGCGCTGCGGCGTGAAGTGCGCGAGGAGTTGGGCCTCACGATCGACCCGGCAGTCGCACACTATCTGGGCGTGTTCTCGGCGCCGGCGGCGCATGAAGCCGGCGCCACCGTGGTTGCGGAGGCCTTCTGGCTCAACATCCGGTCACACCCGTCACCTGAGGCCGAGATCGAGGAAGTGCGCTGGATCGACCCGCAGGACCCCGGTCCGATCGAACTCGCCGTCCTGTCGCGCGACCATATCCTGCCGGCCTATCGCCGCGCCCGCTGAGCCGCCTTTACTTCGGAACCGGCCAGAACGCCCGGACGCGCTGCTGATAGGCACCGAAGCGGTCGCCGCGCGAGCGCAGCATGTGCGCTTCGAGCAGCGGGATGCCCGAGACATGCACCAGCAGCCAGTACATCATCGCCGGCGCCAGCAGCGTCAGCCAGCCCCAGGGGTATGCAAGGCCGATGCCGATGGCGGGGTAAGCCAACCAATACAGCCATTCGAAGAAGTAGTTCGGGTGCCGGCTGAGCGACCAGAGCCCGACGTCGCAAACGCCCTCTGCATTGGCCCGATTGGCCTTGAAGGCCCTGAGCTGCGCATCGCTGACCGCCTCGCCAGCGATGGCGAGCAGCGCGATGGCGACACCAAGCATATCGCCTAGGCCAAGCGGGGCGGGATTGCCCGCCGCCGCCAGCACGGCAACCACGAGCACCAACGATGCCGCGGCCTGGATCTGAAGAAACAAGAACAGCTGGCTGCGATAGCGCTCGCCCCAACCGCGGCGCAGTTCCGCGTAGCGCGGATCGTCGCCGCCGCTGAGCGTACGGCGCGCGATATGGGTGCCGAGCCGCAATGCCCAGAGCGCCAGGAGCGCCATCACCAGCAACCCCCGTCCGGCCGGCGCGCCGCCCTCCGCCCACCAGACGGCAATGACGCCAACCAGGCCGGTACCATAGCTCCAGAAGGTATCGGCCCAGCCGGACCGGCCCGAGCTGATCACCACCCACCAGGCCAGCGCCATCACCAATGACAGCAACACCGCCGCGATACCGACCGCGGTGCCGCTGATCATTCGACCTGCTCCGGCACGCGCCGGTCGGAGACCGCCACCGTCCCCGAGGCGATGCGTTGCCGCGCCGGCGACCAGTGAAAGAACGGCACGCCCTTGGCGATGAGCTTCAGTGCTTCCCAGTGGATGCCGGCGACCACCTTGAGCGTCATCAGCGGATAGCCGGCAAAGGCCCGCCACAGCGCCCGGTTCGACAGCTCCTCGCGCCGCCCATTGAAGCTGGCGGTGAGCAGCAGCCCCTCGGCATCGTCCTCGAGGATCGAGACGCCGACACGCTCCTTGGGTGTGGAGATGCGGAAACGATAAGTGCAATCCATCGGCATGAACGGCGAAACGAAGAACTGCTTCTTCGCCGCATGTCGCACCACCCGCTCTTCACCACGGGCCGGAAGTGCATAGGTGTGGCGCTCACCATGGGTGTTGTGCACCTCGTAGAGAATACCGGCGAGCCGCCCGTCCTGCCGATGGCAGAAGTAGACGCTCAATGGGTTGAAGACGAAACCGAGCAGCCGGGGATAGCACAGCAGCTCGATCCGCCCGCCATCATAGCGGATGCCGGCCTCCGTCAGCCGTTCGGCGGCCCACGCCTTGAGCGGTCGCCGCCCATCGCCATGGTCGGCTTGCCGAAAGCTGAACAGGCCGCCGCGCTCGATGCCAAGCAGCGCAAACCGACCGGCAAGCTCATCGAGCTCATCGAGGTCGAGCAGCAGGCAGAACACTTTGTAACCAAGGCTGTGGCGCTTCGGCCGGAGCCGGGTATGGGCGACCTCGCCCCGATACAGCGCCGACCTCATAAGGCCGTTTCCAGCACCGCCGGCGGCACCGCAATGCGGCCGCGCTGCGCTGCCCAGGGCGGACTGATGCCGAACTGATCGGCCACCGCCAGCCCCGACTGCAGTGCGTCTTCGTGAAAACCGTAGCCGAAATAGCTGCCGCAGAACCAGGTGTTGCGCACCCCCTGCAACCGCCACAGCTGATCCTGCGCTGCAAGCGCCGCGTGATCGAAAAGCGGGTGGGTGTATTCGAAACTGCGGACGACGCTCTCGGGCCGCGGCTGCCGCGACGGGTTCAGCGTCAGGAACAGCTGTCGGCGGGTGCGCAGCGATTGGAGGTGATTCATCCAGTAGCTGACGCAGAGCGGCCGGTCGGATGCTGCGTCGTCAGTGCCGATATAGTTCCAGCTGGCCCAGACCGAGCGCCGCCGCGGCATCAGCGTGGGGTCGTCGTGCAGCACTGCGACATTGGGAGTGTAGCGAAAAGCGCCGAGCACGGCCTGCTCGTCGGCCGAGGCGTCCTCGAGCAGCCCCAGCGCCTGGTCGGCATGGGCGCCGATCACCACATCGGTGAAGACTTCCCGGCCGCCCGCTGCATCATCGACGATGACAAGGCCGGCTTGCCGGCTGACTCGCGTCGCCCCGGGGCGGCGCTGCATGGCGGTGCCGATATCGGCCAGCAAGGCTTCGACATAGCTGCGGCTGCCGCCCAGCACGGTGCGCCATTGCGGTCGATTGGTGACCTGCAGCAGGCCATGGCTGGTAAAGAAGCGCAGGAACGAGCGCATCGGATAGTGCCGCATCTGCTCCGAGGTGGTCGACCAGATCGCCGCGCACATCGGCAATACATGCTCCTCGATCAGTGCCTGCGACCAGCCGCCGCTATCGAGGAACTCACCGAGCGAAATTGCCTCCATGGTGCGCTCGTCGAGCCCGCGCGTCACCTCGTAGAACTTCACGATATCGGCGATCATCCGCCAGAAACGCGGGTTCAACAGGTTGCGCTTCTGCCCGAACAGTCCGAACGGCCGGCTGGAATATTCCACGCGCCCATCGCCCACCGACACCCCGAGCGACATGTCGGAATCGACGCTGGCCACCTGCAGGTGCTCGAGCAGCGCGGTGAAATTCGGGTAGTTGCCGGGATTGTAGACGATGAAGCCGGTGTCGACCGCGACCGGTCCTTCCGGGCACTCCACATCGACGGTGTTGGCGTGCCCACCGAGCCAGCTATTGGCTTCATACAGCACCACCTCGTGCCGCCGGCTCAGCAGCCAGGCTGCCGATAGCCCGGCGATACCCGCGCCGATGATTGCGATGCGTCGTCCGGACGCCCGTGCCTGGTCTTGGTGGAGATGCCGCACCTGAATTTCCCATCCGCTGCCGATGGGAGGAACTACGGGTCGCAGGTGCGAATTGTTTCAGGCGCAGCAAAAAAACTCTGGCAGACGAAACAGTTGGGTGCTCACACCCGTTGCTTACAGCTCAGCTTCCGGAGACTGCAGCATGCCGCCCTTCGTCGTCGCCTATGCCGGAGCCGCCATCACTATGCTGGCGCTCGATGCGATCTGGCTCACCACCATGGTACCCCGCATCTACCAGCCGCAACTCGGCGATCTCCTCGCCGAGCGCCCCAACCTCGCGGTGGCCGGGGTGTTCTACCTGCTCTACCTCGTCGGAGTGCTGGTCTTCGCCATCCTGCCCGCGCTCGAAGCGCGCAGCTGGCTGACCGCGCTGGGGTACGGCGCCCTGCTCGGCCTTGTCGCCTACGGCACCTACGACTTCACCAACCTCTCGACGCTGCGCAACTGGCCGCTCAGCCTCAGCCTGATCGACGTGGCCTGGGGCATGGTGCTCACAGGCGTCACCGCGCTGGGCGGTTACTGGGCGGTGCGCTGGCTGGTGCCGGGGTGAGGTGGTTCGCAGATGGACCGAAAGACCGGCGGCGTCATCGAATTAAGTCGGTTGTGCGTACCACCGCAAACGCCCCAAACTCGGTGTCATCCCAGCGAAAGCTGGGACCCAATTATCCACCTGCGCAGGCTGCGAGTTGGGTCCCAGCTTTCGCTGGGATGACAGCCGGTGGTTGATGGTAAGTCAGGACCACAGCCGAGCCCTCGACCAGTGCGACCTGTCGCTTACTCGACCGTGACGATCTTGTACTTCTGCCCCGCCACCAGCGTGTCGCCCGGGTAGAGGTTGTTGAGGATGTAGAACAGGTCGGTGCCGCGGCTGAGCCCGCTCATCCGGCGCGCCAGCGAGTCCGCCGTGTCGACACTGCCGGCCGTGACGGTGCGCACCACCAGCTTCTTGACCAGCGCCAGATCCTTGGCTGCGGCGGCGCGGAAGCTCTTCAGCGTCGCTTCGGCGGCTTTGGTGAACGCCGGGCTGTCGAACTTGGCGGCAAAGATGAAGCGGTAGACCCGCCCATCGTGGCGCACCACCGCGACGCGGAAATTCCACTGCGGGGTGACGGCGACGCCGGTCGCCATTTCGAAGCCGTTGGCGCTCTCGCGCTTCACCGTCGCGGGCTGCAGTCCGGCAATCCAGCCAGACTTCAGGTAGTCCTCGAGCCCCATCGTCGCCGGCACTTCGGCGCTGTCGAAACGCACCGCCTCACCTTCGCCGGCAACCCCGACGACGGCGCCCTTCGAGATCTGCAACGTATAGTTGGAAGGGACCTCGAAGGTGAATTTCAGCGTCGGGTTGATGTAGCGGCGCCCCACCACCGCGCCCTGCGCCGGGCTGTCGCCGAAGGCGAGGCCATCGATGCCGGCCATGTAGCCGTCGCGGGCCGTCTCGCCGAGGCCGGGAGCGCCGAAGAAGGCGCGCGCCGTCTCGATCGCCTTCTGGATCCGATCGGGGGTCGAGGGGTGCGAGGAGAGGAAGTCGTCTTCCTGGTCGGCGTCGCCGGCCGAAAAATGCGCGAACCGGCCCATGGCGCCGAGGAAGCGCGCTGCCGCATGCGGATCATAGCCAGCGCGACCGGAGGTGAGGATGCCTTCCTTGTCGGCGGCCAGCTCCTGCTGCTGGCTGAACGCCGCCAGCGACATCTTCGAGCGGTTCGAAGCCTGGTCGGTCGCGGTGTCGGCGCCGAACACCCCGGTCACCACCTTGTCGACGATCTCGTTGGTGCGCACCCGGTTGGTGCGGGCACGGGCGTGCTTCAGCGTCACGTGGGCGATCTCGTGCGCCAGTACCGCCGCTATCTCCGAGGTATCAGACGCGAGCGCCAGGATGCCGCGGGTGACGTAGACATAGCCGCCCGGCAGCGCGAAGGCGTTGACCTCGGCGGTATCGAGAATGGTGACGGTGAACTTCTGGTTCGGTTGGTCGGCCGCCGCCAGCAACCGGCCGACGATCCGCGCAATCATGATCTCGGCCTGGCGGTCGGAATAGATGCCACCATAGGAGGCGACGATCCGCGGGTGCTCGCGTGCCCCGATCGCGTCTTCCTCGGGATCGTCGGAAGCAACGATCGGCGCGTTCTGCCCCTCGGTGCGCGTCGTCGTCACGCCGGGCAGGCTCGAGCAGGCAGCAAGCACCGCAAGGAGCGCCACTGCGAGCGGGGCGCCGAGCGCCGTGATCATCGAACGCGACTTCATGGAGCGAGGAGAACCTCTATCTGCTCTGGATGGGTGATTTCGACGCGCGGGCCATCGACCTCATCCACCCAGCCTCTGATCCTGACGAGGGCACCCTCGAGCCTGAGGGGGTCGAGACCGGCACGTGAAAACAGCTGGACCGCCGACCGTTCGATCACGGCGGTGAAGTCCTCTTTCCACGATCGGCCAAAATTCAGGTAGATGCGCCCCTGCGCCTCGTCGGCGAGAAGCACCCGACCCTCCACCAGCTCGTAGTGACCCAGGCGCCCGGCCAGTTCAGCCGGCCGGTCCGCCCGCCGCACGAGATAGTATGGGTCGGCCCAGATGCCAAGCTTCATCAGCCGGGCCGAGCCCTCGGCGGCCAGCAACTGTGGCAGACATGCACGATTGTCGGGGAACGAATAGACCCGCGCCCAGCCGTCGGCCACCATCCGCTGCTGCACCCAGAGCTCCGGCGTGCCCTCGACGAACAGCTGTCCGAGCGTCCGGCCATGCCGATCCACCTGCTCGCCGCCATGGCGCACGGCGACCCGCTTGCCGAGCGCCAGCTGTTCCAGCGCCACACGCGACTCCTCGGCTTTCGGCCAGGTTTCGAAATCCTCGCGACCGAGCGGCAGTTTCGGCGCCTGGGTGCCGATCAGGCGCACCACGACACCGGTATCGAGCACCACGGTATCGCCATCGGTGACCGACATGACTGTGCCCTTCGGGCCATCGACCAGCCCGTCACAGCCCATGGCAAGGGCGCTCAACGGCATGGCGACAAACACCGCGACCGCAGCCAATCTGAGCACATTGAAAGCAAGCAAACTTGGCCCCATCCGACAGCAACGCAAACTGCACGAAATTGCGGCGAAATTCTTCTATCTCGCGGCAACGCCACGACGAATGTTGCAGCTTGGCCACGTCGCGTGCGCGGCGTCGTCAGAAAAAGCAGCAGACTTTCCTCCTCGGACTTGCTCCGATGCAATGACCTGGAGCGCGGCACGGTTTCATTGAAACGACGACGTGCACTAGGATCACGGCGATTCTGCTGCCGGACCGCTGACCGATGCTCGCCGAACTCTTTGTCTATGCTGCGAGCTATCGCCCGACGCCTCCGGCGTTCCGGCCGTTTCTGGGTGAAGCAGTCGGCCTGTGGGCCCGTGGTCAGCGCCAGACCCGCGCCTGGGCCCCGCACCTCGCCAATTCGCGTGGCCTGATCGACACCACCATCGACGATCTCGGCGCTCGCCGCACCGTGGTGGTGCTCGGCTCCGGGCCGCTGTTCGACCTGCCGGTAGAGTCGCTCGCCCGCACCTTCAAACGGGTGATCCTCGTCGATCGTATCCACCTGTCGACCATCGCCCCGCGGGTGGACCGCTACGCCAATGTCGAGCGCCACTGGCGCGATCTGTCGACCAGGACGAACCCCGACGCGCTGGATTTTCTCGAGACGATCGCCGATCTCGACTGGGTGATCTCGCTGAGCCTCGTCAGCCAGTTGGCGCGTGCCGCGCCCGGCGCGGAGCGCCAGGTGGTCGACGGCCACCTCGACCGGCTCGCCACGCTGCCCTGCCCGGCGACGCTGATCACCGACCTCGATTACCGGGTGTTCAACCGCCACGGCGTGATCCTCGACAATGCCGACCTGCTGCATGGCCGGCCGGTACCGCGCAGCGGGCTGCGCTGGAAATGGGAAGTGGCGCCCTTCGGCGAAGAAGGCCGCCACACCCGGCGTGTGCATTCGATGGCGGCGTGGCCCGACTGGCGCCACGCCTAAGGCGGTCAGCAGGCTTCAGACCAGCTGTGCGTCGAGGCTCACATTGATGGCGCCAAGCGCCCGCGACACCGGGCATTCGGCCTTGGCCTTCTCGGCCAGTTCCTGGAACTTGGCCGCACCGACGCGCCTGTCAGCCGCCCCGCTCGGGATGAGTGATGTCGCGGGTGCGCCTGAGTGCGTCGATGGTCTCTTCGTAGCGCAACCGGGCCACCCCCATGAACAGGCAGTCGACAATTGCCAGATGCGCGATGCGACTGACCATGGCACCAGCGCGCAGCGAGCTTTCACGCGCACGGGCGACGAGATGCTCATCGGCAGTCCGCGCCAGCGGCGAATCCGGTACGCCGGTAATTGCAACCGTAAGCGCACCGCTTTGGCGGGCAATACTGAGGAATTGCACCGTGTCCGTCGTCGTGCCCGAATGCGAAAACCCCATCGCGACAGTGCGCGGTGGCGATAGCAGGGCCACCGACCAGGCTTCGTGGGTGTCGGCCATGAGGGACGCATTGCGCCCCACACCAAACAGCTTCTGATGCAGGTCTTGCGCAACGAAGCGGCTCGCTCCGATCCCGAACAGCAGAATACGGTCGGCTTGGTCCATTGCAGCGGCGACCCGCTCCAGCGTGTCGAAGTCGAGGCTCGAAACGGTTTCCTCGATCGCCAGCATCTCAAGGGATGCTACCTTCGCCGCCACATCCCTGAGCGAGTCGGTACGGGCGATCTCGGCGCCCAATGTCAGGCCGGAGCCGAACTGCGCCGCTTCCTTGCCCAACTCGGTCGCCAGCGACATCCGCAGCTCGGTATAACCGCTGACGCCCACGGCGTTACAGAAGCGCACGATAGACGCTACCGAGGTGCCGCAGGCCTCCGCGATTTGCGAAATGGACATCTCAAGTACGCCTGCCGGGTTATCGCGGATGGCCTTCGCAATCCGACGCATGGTCGGTGTGAAGGTCGCTGCCGATGCCTCGATGTTCGATTGAATCCCCAAGCGTCACACGCCCAAGCTCGGGAAGGTCGTTGCCACCCAGTCTCCGAAGCGCCGGCGGAATCCCGAAAAGTCGGCGTGATCGCGATGTGGATGCACGCTGTTGGTAAGCAGCACACCGGCCACCTGTCGCCGGGGATCGACCACCCACAACGTGCCGGTGAAACCGATATGCCCGTACCCATCGAGTTCACCGAAGGACTCGCGATCGCGGATGCGTGGACCGAGGCCCTGGCCGAACGAACTGCCATGGCTCTCGCTGAGACCGTCCGTCACCATCTGCATGAGCCTTCCGCCTTGGAACAGGCGCTCGTTGAGGAAGCTTTCCGCGAACGCCAGAATGTCCTCTGCCGTTGCGAATAACCCCGCGTTGCCGACCTTGCCGCCGAGGAACCGGTTGAGTTCATCGTGCACCTCACCCCGCAACATCCCCCGCCCAACCCACGGCTGTTCCTCCGTCGCGACGGCGCGCGCCACATCGACGGGGCCGTACGATACCGACATCAGCCCAAGTGGCCCGGTGACAAGGTCACCGAGCAGTTCTTGCAGTGTCGCGCCTGTTGCGCGTTCTATCACAGCCCCGGCCGCGATGTAGCCGACGCACGAATACCGGTAAAGCTCATTTGGTCGGCTCTCAAGCGGACTGGCGAGCACGCGCGCGACTCGTTCGTCAGGGGGAACATCTGGGTCGCGCCACACGAACGACTCCGCTGGCAAGCCTGAGACGTGAAGCAGCAGCATCCGCAGCGTGATGTCGTCTGCTCCGGGGCCGCGTCCGATAGGCAGAATGCGCGCCACTGGTGCATCGAGGTCGACCCGGCCAAGCTCGGCCAGACGCAGCACAACTGCCGCCGTGAAGGTCTTCGACACTGAAGCCAAGTCGAACAGGCTGTCGGGTCCCACCGGGGTGGCGTCGTCGAGGGCATGCGTCCCCGCCGACACGACCGTCCGGCCGGCGGGAGTTGAGAGTCCCGCCGACGCCCCCGAGTAAAGTCGCTCCGCTACGCCTTCGTCGAGCAGCGCCTGTAGCTCCGCAGTGTAAGCCTGCGAAGCCGAAATCATGGCACCTGCACCTGGACCGGCCCGCCGGACTTGATGGACTCGAGGATGGCTTCGAGCACTGCCGTGACCTGCAGTCCCTCTTCGCCGGTGGCCAGCACCTCGCCGCGACCATTGGCAGCATCCACGAACTGGGCGATCGCATCCAGCACGAACCCGGTCATCCGGGGGCCGTATGGCGGAACGAGGATGGCCGGGTAGTCGATCGTGTCGGCGGTGTGGATTTCGAGGGTGCGGTTGTGGGTGGTGTCGATGTAGAGCGCGCCGTCCGATCCCAGCACTTCAAATTTCAAGTCGGTATTGGTCGGATTGCCCTCGGGCAGAATCCAGGCGTGCTCGAACACGGCAAGGGCGCCGGACTCGAACTCCGCCATGATCACGAACAGGTCGGGCGTATTGATACCCTGGCTTTCGAGTACCCCACGGCTCTCCCGGGCCGTCACCTTGACGATGCGTTCGCCGACGATCCACTGCGCAACGTCGACCATATGGCTCGCCAGGAACCACAGCGATGACGACGAAGAGGCCCACTTGATCATTTTGGCGATTGCAACGGTGTTGCTCAACCGCGCGTACACATACTTCACTTCGCCCACGCGTCCGTCGCGCACCGCCTGGTAGGCGTCGGCGAAAGGCGGATTTACGCGGTTGTGGAAGTCGACCATGAGGATGCCGCCACCTTCCTTGGCCGCATCCACGATGGCGCGCGCCTCTGCAACCGTGGTGGCCAGCGGCTTTTCGACGAGTAGGTGCATGCCGGCCTTCGCCGCGGCGATTGCGGGAGCCGTATGCAGGTGGTCGGGAGTGGCGACCGAGACGGCCTGAAGCCCGGGAATGGCAAGGAATTCGTTCAGGTCCGTGTAGATCGGCACCGGGCCGCTGGCGAATTTCGCGACCGCAGCTTCGGCGCGTTCGCGGTTGAGTTCTAGAACGCCGACCAGTTCGGCGTCGGGATGCCGGTCGAAGGTCTGGATGTGCCGGGACCCGAAAATCCCTGCGCCGATAACACCGAACTTCATGCTCGTTCCTTGTTTGTTGTCTGTTGATTGCTGCTGTGCACACAGGCGATCCTTTCGCCTGAGCGCATGTCACTGCTTCGTCCCGTGAACACCGAGATGAAGGGTGGATGGGAAGTGGGCGGCACAGATCCCGCCGCCTGCTCCGCAAGTCGTACGGCCCCCTCGAGGGATGAGCCGGAGCCAACCGCGTATTCTGCTTCGGTATGCGCCACCGCCATCGCCTCGGCCCACGCCCTCGCGATCCGGTCGATGCGGGAAATGCCCCCAATGAGCGCGACGCGCGGCGGGACAGCGGGGCCAAGCACCGCTGACGCTGCATCCGACAAATGCCCGGCCGCCTCGGTAAGGATGCGCCGCGCAACGTCGTCGTCCGCATCGGCCGCTTCGACGACATCCGGCACGAATCCCGCAAGCACGGCAGCCGGATTGGAGGTCCGCCGCAACGCGGTCGGCAGGTCGGCGAGGGTGCCGTAGCGGCGGTGGGCCGCATCCCGCAGCCGGCTCGATCCACCGCGCCGCCCATCTGCCCGTCGCAGCGCGGCATCGAGCCCCTGGGCCCCTATCCAGGCCCCGCTGCCACGATCACCGACCCATGGGCCCCATCCGTCCGCCCTTTTCCAGGTCGTCGCCAGATCGGTCCCGAGCGCGACAACTCCTGTCCCGGCCGCGATGACGGCACCTCCCGTCACACCCCAGGCGCCGACCAGCGAGGTTACCGCGTCCGAGGCGACAACGATGGTTTCCGCCGCCCATCGGCGACCGAGATCTGCCGCGACGTTCGGCGCATCGGCTCGTGCCATCAGCCCAGCCGCGCCCATTGCTACCGAGGAGACCGGGCTGTGAATGCAGAGCTGCTCCTTCAGCGCATCCAACGCCGCTTCGTAGCTGACACATCCATCCACGAGTTCGACACCCGGACCGGACACGACGCGTTCACCGTCGCCGCAGACAGTGGCGCGAGACCCCGTGCCGCCCACGTCGAGCGCAATGATCGTCACGTCACGCTACCGCTGTCAGCGCACTGTCCGCGCTGCGATCCGTTCTTGCGCTGCAGTTCGAGTGAGCTCATTTTATGCTGCCTGCCGTCAGTCCCTTCACCAGGGGGCGCTGCATCGCGAGGGCAAACAGCACGATCGGCGCGAGGATCAGCACGGCGGCCGCGCAAAGCGGGCCCCATTTGATCCCCTGGAACGTTATGAACTGGGCGACGTGGACGGTCAGGGTGACGGCCTCTGTCTGGCCTAGCACGACCGGAATGAGGAAGGCGTTCCACACGGCGATCGCCGTGAAAATCGCCGCAGTGGCGATTCCAGGCGCCACCATCGGAACCAGCACGTAGCGGAACAGCTGGACACGCGAAGCGCCGTCAATGAACGCGGCCTCCTCGATCTCGATGGGCGAGCCACGGAAGAACGCCAGCATGAGCCAGGTGGCGAACGGAATCGACAAGCCGGTCATGATGAACGAGATCGCGACCCAGTTGTCATAGAGGCCCACCTCGCTCACCATTCGATAGAGCGGGATGACCAGCACCACCGACGGGATCACCTGTACGATCACCATCACCGACGCCAGGGTTCGCCGGCCCGGAAACCTTAGGCGCGCAAACGCGTAGCCGCCGAGCGTCGCGACCACCATTACGCCCAGCGTTGCCGTAATGGTGACCAGCGCCGAGATCAGCGCGGCGTGCAGGAATCCCGGCGACGAGACGACATCGACATAGTTCTCGAATGTGGGCGTGAACGACAGCGCCTCCGACGCTGTCGCAGTCGCGTCGCGCGTGTTCTTGAGCGATGTCAGCAGGACCCAGGCCAGCGGAAAGACCGCGACAAGGCATGCAATCACCAAAGCGGCCTGAGTGGCCCATGTGCCGAAGACGGAACGTGTGCTCAAACCTGCGTCATCCTTATGTAGAAAAAGTAGACCGGGAACATCACGACCGTGAGCGCGATAGCCATCGCAGCCCCCTGGCCGAAATCGTAGTACTGGAACGTCGTGGCGTAGGAGATCAGCGAGACGGTGGATGTTGCGGTGCCGGGACCGCCCTTCGTCGTCGTGTAGATCGTGTCGAACAGGCGCACGATATCGACACACCGCACAATCAGGGTGACGGTGATCACCGGCTTCAGCATCGGCAATATTATGTAGCGCGTCTGCTCCCACCAGTTGGCGCCATCGAGCGAGGCGGCATGGCGTACATCGTCGCTGATCCCCGTCATTCCCGCGACCAGCATCAGCATCACGAACGGTGTGAACATCCACGAGTCGATCAGAACGATGACGCCGATGGCAAGGTTTGCGTTGGCGAAGAAGTTCACGCTGCCGCCGAACAGGCTCACAATCGAGCCGATGATGCCGAGGTCAGGGTTGAACATGAAGTTCCAGACAAGGCCGACGACGACCGGGGTGAGCAGCATGGGGATCAACAGCACCGTGCGCGCGATTTGAAAGCCGCGCAGCTGCCGGTGCAGGGCAACGGCCAGCAGGTACCCAAGGACGAACTGCACGATCAGCCCCAGCACGACGAAGACCAGCGTCACCAGGAGCGATCCCATGAAGCGCGGCGTGAAGACGGCCAGCATGAAGTTCTGCAGTCCGACGAAGTCGCCTGTGCCGCTGGTCAGCGACTGGTCGGTCACCGACAACCATACCGCCAGGCCTGCGGGCACGACGCCCACGACGAGCATGAAGATCCACGTGGGCACCACGAACAACGCGTCTTCAAGGCGCCGCCACCGGCGCACCGTTGAGGCTGGGGGGCCGGCGATCGCGCTGTCTGCGCGATCACCGGCTTCGATGGGAGCGATGCTCGTCACCCGTTGTACCGCCCGGACTGCACGAGGATGTTCAAGACGGCGTCCTGAGCTGCCGCCATTCCGTCATCCAGCGACTTCTGTCCGGTGACCATGGCGCTGATGTTCTGGCTGATCACCGCAATGATCTGGCTCAGTTCGGGAATGCGCGGAAGCGGCAGCCCGTCAGTGGTCGCCTCCCCGGCCGCCGCGAGGTAGGGCAGCTTCTCCAGGAATTCCGGATTCGAGGTCGTCGAGATGCGCGCCGGCGGCGGTGCGCCCGCGTCGATGAAGGCTCCGGCATTTTCGGCGCTGAGGGCCCATGACAGGAAGTCCCAGGCGGCCTGCTGATGCGTCGAAGCGCTTGAAATACCGGCGACCCAGCCGAACAGCGAACTGACCGGCTCGTAGGGTCCGTCTGTGCTCAGCGGCGTGTTTGCCGTTGCCACGAGGCCAGTGGACTTCGACGACGCCGTGTCGTTGACTGTGCTCCACCACCCCGACGCAAGGATCATCTGCCCGACATTGAGCTGGCTGAAGGAGTTGACCGCGTCGAACACGGTGGCCGATTCAACGCCCGGGGTGCCGTATTTTGCCAGCTCCAGGTAGCGCGCCATGACCGTCTTTGCGACAGGCGCATCGAGCAGGGGCTGGTTCGTCTCGGGGTCGAGCAAGCGACCGCCCGACGATTGCAGCATGCTGAGATAAAAGTATGCAGCGCCCGACGCGTCGTAGACCCCGCCATAGCCGATGTCGCCGGCCGCCTGGAGCGCCTTGGCGTTCGCCAGGGCGTCGTCCCACGTCTTGGCCGGAGTGAGGCCGAGCGTGGTGTAGAGGTCGGTCCGGTACCACTGAAGGTAGGGCTCGGTCGACAGCGGAACGCTGTAGCTCACGCCGTCATACTTGGCGTAGGCCTTCAGGCCTTCCGGGAAGTCGTCGTAATTGTAGTCCTTGTCGGCCGCGATGAGATCGTCGAGCGGGGCCAGCGCCTTCGCGGTGACGATCTGCGGCATGTATCCCGCATCGACCTGGGCCAGGTCGTAGGTCGCCTGCTTGCTCTTGGCAGCCAGGATGACTTTGGTCGCGAGTTGCTCGTACGGCACCTCGACGAACTTGATCTCGATGCCCGTCTCGCTCTGGTAGGTCTTGGCCAGAGCCTTGAGCCCATTGGCGCTCGGACTGTCCATCACCAGCATCGTTAGGGAACTCGGCTTCCCCGCATCCTGCGCCGAAGCGGCCCCACTCACAGCCATCAGCGCCATCAGACCTGCCGCTGTAACCAATATCCCACGCTTGTTCACAGTTACCTCTCTTCTGCTTGAACGCCCCAAAACTTCGGCATTGCCGGATGTTGACGAAGATTTTCGGGAATGTCAACAAGTCCGAAAATTTGTTACATCGGTGTCTCGGTCGAGGTAACGAACCGCGTTGCAAACGCGGGCCGACGGCGCGCCACCACAGGGTCATCGACGCCGCAAGGTTAGTCTTCGAGATGGTCGGTTGCCGCGGAAAGCTAGGGTCGGCTTCTGGAGGCGCTCAGCTGACTCTTGACGCCATCGATGCTCTCGACTGGGTGATCTCGCTGAGCCTCGTCAGCCAGTTGGCGCGTGCCGCGCCCGGCGCGGAGCGCCAGGTGGTCGACGGCCACCTCGACCGGCTCGCCATGCTTCCCTGCCCGGCGACGCTGATCACCGACCTCGATTACCGGGTGTTCAACCGCCACGGCGTGATGCTCGACAATGCCGACCTGCTGCATGGCCGGCCGGTACCGCGCAGCGGGCTGCGCTGGAAATGGGAAGTGGCGCCCTTCGGCGAAGAAGGCCGCCACACCCGGCGTGTGCATTCGATGGCGGCGTGGCCCGACTGGCGCCACGCCTAAGGCGATCAAAAGGCCTCAGACCAGCCGTGCGTCGAGGCTCACGTTGATGGCGCCAAGGGCCCGCGACACCGGGCATTCGGCCTTGGCCTTCTCGGCCAGTTCCTGGAACTTGGCGGCATCGATCCCGGGCACCTTGCCTTCGACCGTCAGGGCGCTGCCGGTGATGCCGGTGCCGGGAATGAGCTCGACGGCCGCGGTGACCTTGAGGTTCTCTGCCTTGGTGCCGTTCTCGGCGAGGAAATGGCTGAGCTGCATGGCGTAGCAGCCCGAATGCGCCGCTGCGATCAGTTCCTCGGGGTTGGTGCCCGATTGCCCGCTTTCATCGACGAAGCGACCCTTGAAAGTATAGGGCAGCGCGGAGAAAGCGCCGCTCAGCACATCGAGCGTGCCGTTCCCCTCCTGCAACGATCCCATCCAGTTGGCGGTGGCAGTACGCTTCATCATCGTCTCCGTGGGTTGCGCCTCGCCGCGAGGCGGTGGCGGACCCTAGCAACTGTGCCAGTTGTCTTGAAGTTCCGCAGCGGAGCGCTTTCAGGAAAAGTTGCAGACTTTCCGGCTCGAAAGCGCGACCATCCAGAGACCTAGATCATTTCATCGAAATCATCTGGCACAAAGCGATCACGCCACGCCGCCACCTTCGTGATCCACCGCCTGGCGCTTGCCGGTCGAGAACATGATCAGCGCGAATACCGGTTCCGAGCCGATCGCCCTGGCCCAGTGCCGCACATCCTGCGGGATACGGATGATGTCGCCGGCGCCCAGCATCACCGTCTCCTTCCCCAGCTTGTGCTCGCAGGAGCCTGAGACGACGTAGAGAAATTCCTCGCAGTTGGGGTGCGAGTGCAGCGGGTTGCGCTCGCCTGGTTTGATGAAGCAGGTGCCGAAGGTCATTTCAGTGCCGGCCATCGATTTGTCGGTGATCTTCCAGTTGAGCTCGCCCCAGCCGGTGCTGACCCGCTCGCCATCGGCGGCGCGGCAGACGAAAGTCTCGATCGTCATCGAACCGCTCCCGCTCAGATCGTGGCCGAAACGCCATGCGGCGTCGTGGCGTAGAAATCATAGAGCTTCATGATGTCGCGCGCCGTCTCCAGCGTCCCCTTGGTCACCGCCCGGCCCTCCAGCACTGCCTCGCAGAAGTGCAGCACTTCGGGCACGTAGCCCAGGGTGAACATGTTGTTGTTGTAGAGCTGGCCCAGCGAGAATTCCGGCTCATACACCACGGTGGCGCTCTCCTCGGGCTGGATCCAGCTCGAGGCCCGGCCATAACTCGGAAGCTTGGCTTTCCGATAATGCGTCAGCTTCACCCCGTTTTCGACCACGGCGTGGCTGCCCTCACCGATCGCCTCGACCCGCTCGAGCGGGCCGCCCCAGCTCTGGCCGGCGCTGAAATGCAGCGCGCCGATGGCGCCCGATTTGAACTTCAGGCTGGCAATCGTCGCCCCGGTCGGCTCGGCCCACTCGAAGCTCGCCCGTTCGATTTCGCCGGCAAGGAAACTGATGATCGCGCCGGGGTGATAGATATGGTCGATCACCGACTGCATGGCGACGAGGTCACCGCGCTTGTCGGGCGCCGGCAGCGCCTGCGGGTAGCGCACCACCAGCGAGGTCAGCCGGCCGAATTCCGGCGCCGTGACGATGTCCTTGAGCTTTTCGATGGCGGGAAAGAAGGTTTTCTTCAGCCCGGTCATGATGTTCTTGCCGGTGCGCTGCGACACCGCGATCAGCTCCTCGACCTCGGCCCGGCTCGCCGCTGTCGGCTTTTCCATCCACACATGCGCGCCGGCTTCGGCCACATCCTTGGCCAGTTGCGTCGCCTGCACGTGGCCGTCTTTGGTGTAGCTGGTGACGATGAACACCACATCGGGCCTTTCGGCCACGAGCATCGCCCGGTGGTCGGTATAGGTGCGCTCGGCGCCGAACACCCGGGCAAAGCCGTCGGCGCGATCCTTCGAAAGGTCGCAGATGCCGACGAGGTCGACCGGCGCATAGCGGAAGGTCGGATAGACGTTGCGATAGGCATGGCCGCCCGCGCCGATGAAGCAGGCCTTGAGGCGCCGCTCGTACTCGAAGTTGTAGCGGATCTCTCTGGGAACGTGGTGCGGCATAACTCAGCCTTTCAGGGCGCCTTGCGTGAGGCCTTCGGTGAAGCGCCTCTGGGTCAGGATGTAGAGAATGATGACCGGCAGGAAGGTGATCACGGTGCCCGAGAACACCAGCCGGAAATCGGTGGAATAGGTCGACGCGAACCGCACGAGGCCGAGCGGCAGGGTCTGGTTGCCGGGGCTGATCAGCACCACCAGCGGCAGGAAGAAATCGTTCCAGGTCGAGAGCGCGGAAATGATCAGCAGCGCCGAAATGGCCGGCTGCGACAACGGCAGAAACACCCGGGTGAGGATCTGGAAATGGTTGGCGCCATCGATCTTGGCAGCTTCGCTCAATTCGTTCGGCACCCCGAGAAAGAAACTCCGCATCAGGAACAGCCCGAACGGGATGCCGTTCGAAACCTGCGCCAGCACGACCCCGGCCATCGAGTTGATCAACCCCAGGTTGAACAGCACCTGATAGAGCGGGATGATGATCGCCTGGATCGGGATCGTCAGCCCGAAGATGAACGCGTAAAAAGTCCACTCGCGCCCCGGGAAGCGGATCTTGGCGAGCGCGTAGCCGGCCGGGGCACAGACGAGCAGCGTCAGCACCACCACGCCCGCCACGTTGATCAGGCTGTTGCCGATCAAGGAGCCGAAGCCGCCGACATTCCAGGCGTCGGCGTAGTTCTGCCACATCAGTTGCCTGGGCAACGCGAACGGATCGCCACGCCCGATCTCGGCTTCGGTCTTCAGACTCGAAACCACGAGCCACACGAACGGCCCGAGGATGATGGCGAACACCGGCAGGAGCAACGCCACCATCGGCCACTCCGAGGGTTTGCGGGCACTCATGACGATTTCCTTGCGCGCCAGCGGTTGAAGGCAACGGTGATGGTGATGGCGAGAACGCTCATCAGGATGCAGAGCACTGCGGCGAGGCCGTGGTCCTGCGCCTGGAAGGCCAGCCGGTAGATGTAGGTGGTAATGATCTCACTGGCGTAGAACGGCCCGCCATTGGTCATCACGAACACCGTGGCAAAGCCTTTGAGCCCGTTGATCATGGCGAGCGACAGCACGAACGTCATCACCTCGCTGAGGCCAGGCAACGTGACGTTCCAGAGCTTCTGCAGAGCGTTGGCGCCGTCGATCTCCGCCGCCTCGTAGAGCGAATGATCGATATTCTGCAGCCCGGCGATGAACAGCAGCATGTAGAGCCCGAAGCCCTGCCAGGAGCTCGCGACGTTCACCGAGAACAGCACCAGCAGCGGGTCCGATAGCCAGCCCTTGGCCCAGCTCGCGAGCCCCCACTGGGTCAGCGCCGTGTTGATGAGGCCGTAGAACGGATCGTAGATATTGGCCCAGATCACCCCCACCACGGCCAGCGAGACGAGGTGCGGCAGGAAGAACGCCGTACGGAAAAACACCCGTGTCCGGCTCAGCCGGCCGATCGCCAGCGCCAGCGCCAGCCCGAGTCCGCCCGCCAGCACCACATGGTAGAACAGCCACAGGAAGGTGCGGCCGAGGCTTTGCCAGATGATCGGATCCTCGGTGGCCCGCACATAATTGTCGAAGCCGACGAAGCTCGCTTCGGTGTTGAAGCCGCCCGAATTGGTGAAGCTGATCCAGATCGTCGCAACGATCGGCGTCAGGCTGAACAGCGCATAGAGCGCAATCGCCGGCAGCATCAGCACGAAAGCGGCCCCGAACCCGTCGCGCGCCCCATCGGCACGGCGTCGTCGGGTGGCTGCAGGCGCGCCGATATCCGTTGGATTGGCTGTGGTGGAAAGGCGGGTCATCTACGGTTCCCGTTGAGACAGACGGCCCCCTCCCGACCTCCCCCATGAAGGGGGAGGTAAAGAGTCGAGCGCTTGGCGAGATGGTGCCAATCCCACCGGCAGGGCACCTCCCCCTTCATGGGGGAGGATGGGAGGGGGCCGTCCGCTTCAGTCAGCACTTACAGCGCCGGAATCTTCGCCTGGATCTGCGCCATGCCGTCCTCGGCCGAGACCTGCCCGCCGATCAGGCCCTGGATCACCTGGAAGTAGGTGTCGAGCGCCGCGCCGGGCATGTAGACCGAGGGATTGAACCCCACGCCGTTGGCCGCTGCCGCAAACACCTCGGCCATGACCGGCTCTGCCGGGTTGAGGTCGGGCATGGCGCGCGGCGAGATCTGCGTGCCGGTCTTGTGCTCGGCGCGGAAGCGCATCACCTCGTCGGAGAGGATGAAGTCGATCCACTTCGCGGCGAGCTCGGGTTGCTTCGAACTGACCGGGATCATCCAGCTCCAGCCGATACCGCCGGTCGGCTTGCTCTCCCCGGCGATATCCGTGGGGATGGTGGCAAAGCCCATATTGTCGATCGGGTACTCGTTCTTGCGGGCATTGCCGATGAACCACGGCCCGCCGAAGAAGATCGCGGCGCGCTTGTTGGTCCACAGCCGCGTCGCCGCCTCGAGATCGAGCCCCGCCATCTGGCCACTTATGTAGCCCTTCCTAGCGAAATCTGAGACACGCTGGGCCCCCAGCAGCGGCTCGGCATCGGTCCATGCCTTCTTGCCGGTCACCACCTCGCCCATCACGCTCGCGCCCGCCGCCGCCTGCAGGAAATTGCCCATCAGGTGGCCGCCATTGGCGTTGTTGCGCGGGCCAACCGCCAGCGGCTCGAGGCCCTTGTCCTTGATCTGCTGCAGCAGCGCTTCGAAATCGGCCCAGCTGCCGCCGATCGTCCAGCCGTTCTCGGCGAACAGATCCTTGTGATACCAGAGCCCGATCGCATCGATGCCATCGGGCACCTCGTAGATCTCGCCGCCGAACTGGCTGCCCAGGATGTCGTAGAGCCAGGGGAAGATCCTGTCCTTCCAGCCCATGTCGGCGTAATGCGCGGTGAGCGGCTGGATCAGCTTGGCGTTGACCACCGTGGTGACGCGGCCGATGCCCGAATTGGTCAGCAGTACGTCGGGGCCCGCATCGGATTGAATCGCGGCCTGCACGGCCCCGTTCGAGATGGTGCCGGTGGGTGGCATGTACTCGACGGTGACGCCGGGATTGGCGGCCTCGAAGTCGGCCTTCAGCTTGTTCCACACCTCGGCGACCAGCGGATCGGCGAGCTGGTCGGTGGCCCAGACCGTCAGGGTCTGCGCCTGGGCCAGGGTCGGCACGGCGAGCAATCCGGCGGCAGCAAGCGCCACGGCCGAAGCCATCAGGGTTCGTCTCAACATGGTGGTCCTCCTCTCGGTATCGCGCCGGTTAACCGGCGTCGTCTGGGCTCGGGCGATACTGTCCCTAGCGTTTGGCCGGCTTCACCTCCTCGAAGCGCGCCAGCACGGTGCGCTGCACGTCGGAGATGTGGGCGTGCATCAGCGCCGCCGCGGTCTTGATGTCGCGGCGGCGGAAGGCGGCGAGGATGTCGTCGCGCTCGCGCGCCGCGTCCTCTGCAAAGGTGTGGCTCTCGTTGGCGATGGTGCGGCCGATCTGGATCTGCAGCGCCAGCCGGCTCAGCGTTTCGATCAGCGCCGCATTGCCGGAGAGCTCGGCGATGGTCTCGTGGAACTCGCGGTCGGCCTGGCCATAGGCCACCATGTCGTCGGCCTTCAGTGCGGCAACGGCCTCATCGAGAATGCGCTCGAAATTGGCGATGTGCCGGTCGCTCATCTGCGGCACCGCCAGCTCGACCGCAAAGCACTCGAGCGTCTTCCTGAGCTCGTAGAGATCCTCGGTTTCCTTTTTCGAAAAGCTGCGGACGAAGAAGCCGCGATACGGCTTGATTTCGATCAGCCCTTCCTTGCTGAGCGTGCCCAGCGCCTCGCGGAACGGCGTCCGGCTCACCTGCAGCTTTTCGGTCAGCGCCTTTTCATCGAGCGGCGCCCCTGACGGCAGTTCACCCGAGACGATCATCCGGACGATCTCCTCGTAGATGCGCTCGCGCAGGGTCAGGTGGCGGATGTCGTTCATTCGGTGGTCGCGGCCTCGTTGTCCGATACGCATTTGTATACAATCAACGCATGAATATACAATATGGAAAATGCACGGTATGGCTATTGCATACCAAATGGCGGCGACAGGTCGCGCTCAAGGGGCTGAGATGCCCGGAAAGAGGGAGGAAATGCCGAAGGTCTATGTCGTTGGAACCATGGACACCAAGGAGCCCGAGCTGCGCTATGCCGCCGAGCAGGTCCGAGCTGCGGGGGCCGAAGCGGTGCTGGTCGATGTCGGCACGCAACGCGCCGGAGTGGGCGCCGATGTCACGGCGGCAGTGGTCGCCACCCACCACCCAGAAGGTTCCGGCGCCGTACTCGGCCTCACCGACCGAGGCAAGGCGGTGTCCGCCATGGCCAAGGCGTTGAGCCGTTACCTTGCCACCCGCAGCGATATCGGCGCCGTGCTCGGGCTTGGCGGCACCGGCAATACTGCCCTCGTCACCGAGGCGATGCGCACCCTGCCGATCGGCGTTCCCAAGCTGATGGTCTCGACCGTCGCCTCGGGTAACACCGCCCCCTATGTCGGCCCGAACGACCTCACCCTGATGTACTCGGTGGTCGATATCGCCGGGCTCAACGCCATCTCGCGCCAGGTCATCGGCAATGCCGCCCACGCCGCGGCGGGCATGGCGCTGACGGCCACGCCCAGCTCAGGCGCCGACAAGCCGGGGCTTGGCATGAGCATGTTCGGTGTCACCACGGCCTGTGTGACGATGGTGCGTGAAGCGATGGAGGCGACGCACGAGGTCTACACTTTCCACGCCACCGGCACCGGCGGCCAATCGATGGAAAAGCTCGCTGATTCCGGCCTCGTCGCCGGGTTGATCGACGTCACCACCACCGAGGTGCCCGACCTTCTGGTCGGCGGGGTGTTTCCGGCGACCGAAGATCGTTTCGGCGCTGTGATCCGTACCGGCCTGCCCTATGTCGGCTCGGTCGGCGCCGTCGACATGGTCAATTTCGGCGCCGAGGAAACCGTCCCCAGCCAGTTCCAGGACCGCAGGCTCCACGTCCACAACGCCCAGGTCACGCTGATGCGCACGACGCCCGACGAGAACCGTCGCACCGCCGAGTTCATCGTCAGCCGGCTCAACCGCATGGAAGGGCCGGTGCGTTTCCTCCTGCCGCTGCGCGGCGTCTCGGCCATCGATGCGCCGGACCAGCCGTTCCACGATCCCACGGCCGACCGGGTACTGTTCGACACCATCCGTTCCGGCTGGCAGGCAGCCCCTAACCGCAAGCTCGTCGAGCTCGACCTCCACATCAACGATCCCGAGTTCGCCGCCGCACTGGTGGCGAACTTCCACGAACTCTCTCCAGCCTGAGACCAGCCCATGACCAGACTTTCCCGTGAAGACATCCTGCTCAAACTACGCAAGAAGATTGCCGAGGGCACGCCGATCATCGGCGGCGGCGCCGGCACGGGCCTCAGCGCCAAGGCCGAGGAGGCCGGCGGCATCGACCTGATCGTCATCTACAATTCCGGCCGCTATCGCATGGCCGGGCGCGGCTCGCTCGCCGGTCTGATGGCTTATGGCAATGCCAACGACATCGTCGTCGAAATGGCCCACGAGGTCCTCCCGGTGGTGCGCCACACCCCGGTGCTGGCCGGTGTCAACGGCACCGACCCGTTCCTCATCCCCGACAAGTTCCTCGATGAGCTGCAGGCGCTGGGCTTTGCCGGCATCCAGAACTTCCCTACCGTCGGGCTGATCGACGGCACCTTCCGCGCCAACCTCGAAGAGACCGGCATGAGCTATGCGCAGGAAGTCGAGATCATCGAGCGCGCCGCGAACAAACAGCTGCTGACCACCCCTTACGTCTTTTCCAGCGACGACGCCGTGGCCATGGCGAAAGCCGGCGCCGACATCATCGTCTGCCATCTCGGCCTCACCACCGGCGGCTCGATCGGCGCCGAGACCGCGCTGACGCTCGACGATTGCGTCGAAAAGATCGACGCCTGGTCGGCCGCCGCCCGCCGCGTCCGCGACGACGTCATCGTCCTCTGCCACGGTGGGCCGATCTCCATGCCTGACGACGCCCGCTACGTGCTGGAACGAACGGCGCAATGCCACGGCTTCTACGGCGCAAGCTCGATGGAGCGGCTGCCGACCGAAACAGCCATCGCCGGGCAGGTCACCAGCTTCACCTCGCTTGCCGTCGGCAGGCAGTCGCGCGGCTAGCAGCAGTTTAGCCAAGCCGGCCGGCGGAGTTTGCACCATAGCCCCACGAAGATCCCTGATGCAGGACCATTCCCCCGGCCGGCCCTTTGCCGAGCCGCTCATTTCCGACGCGACGATTTGCAGTGACCGGCGGCAAGCCGGTCATGTCGCGGCGGACGGCACTGAAGCCGCTCCTGGCAGATTGGGGTGGCAGGCGAGCGGTTGGCGTGCGCCCGTGGAAGGACGCATCCGCAACATCAAGCGTCGAGCACCGCGGCGAGGAATTCCCGGGTGCGCTGCTCCCTGGGGTCGGTGAACAGCTGTTCGGGCGTGCCCTGCTCGCGAATGCGGCCCTGGTCGAAGAAGCAGACCCGATCGGAAACCTCGCGGGCGAAGCGCATTTCGTGGGTCACCAGCAGCATGGTGAGGTCGTGCTCCTCAGCCAGCTGCCCGATGACGTTGAGCACTTCCCCCACCAGTTCGGGGTCGAGCGCCGAAGTCGGCTCGTCGAACAGCAGCACGTCGGGCCGCATCGCCAGGGCGCGGGCAATACCGACACGCTGTTGCTGGCCGCCGGATAGCTGATGGGGGTATTTCTGCGCCTGATCGGCGAGCCCGACCAGTTCCAGCAGCTCTTCTGCCCGGGTCCGTGCCTCCACCTTGCTGAGGCCCAGCACCTTCACCGGTGCCTCGGTAATGTTGCGCAGGACCGTCATGTGCGGGAACAGGTTGAACTGCTGGAACACCATGCCCAGGCGCGAGCGCATCTTGCGCAGGTGCGCCTCGCTGGCGGGGCGCAGGCCTTCGGGGCCCTGCTCGTGCCAGAGCGGCTCGCCGCCAACGGTGACCACGCCCCCATCGATGCCCTCGAGGGTCATCAGGATGCGCAGCACCGTGGATTTGCCGGAGCCGGACGGCCCGATGATGGTGACCTTTTCGCCGCGCTTGACCTCAAAATCGAGCTTGTCGAGCACAGTCAGATCGCCGAAGCGCTTGACGACCTGGTCGAACGTGATGATCGGATCGGTGTTATCGCTCACTTCAAGGGTATCCCCTGCTTGGGTAGCCAGGCGTCGAGCAGGCGTACGCCTGCGGACGCGACCAGCGTCATGATCAGATAGAGACCGCCGACCAGCGACAGCGGAATGAGGTAGCTGAACGTGCGGTCGCCGACGATCTTGGCGACGTTGAGCATCTCGAGCACGGTCACCACCGAGAGCACCGGCACATCCTTCATGATCGAGACCAGGTAGTTGCCCATCGCCGGCACGATCCGCGGCACCGCCTGCGGCACCACGATATGGGTGAAGGTACGCACCGCCGAGAGGTTGAGCGCTCGCGCCGCTTCGTGCTGGTCACGCGACACCGCCTCGAGCCCGGCCCGATACACTTCCGAGGTATAGGCGCTGTACTGGATGCCCAGCGCCAGGGCCCCGGTCATGAAAGCCGGCAAGACCACGCCGTACTCGGGCAGCACGTAGTAGAGAAAGAACAGCTGCACCAGCAACGGGGTGTCCCGGATGAACTCGGTGACCACCGCTGCAGGCCACGAAACCCAGCGGGATGGCGCACTCTTGAGCACGGCGAACAGCAGCCCAAGCACGAGGGCGACGAGGAAACCAAGCACCGCAGCCTGGATTGTCACCCACATGCCGATCAGGAGGATCGGCAGGATCGAGACGGCGAAGGCCAGCGGGCTGGAGAGATCCCACTCATATCCGAACAACATGGGGCTAGCCTTTCGCGGCGCGCCAGCGCGCCAGATAGCGCTCGAGCGCCCGCATGATCACCGTAAGCACCAGCGCCATGCCGAAATAGGTGAACAGCACCATGGTGTAGATCGTCGTGCTGTCCTGGGTGAAATTGCGGATCTGCTCGGCCCGGAATGTCAGGTCGCCCAGACTGATCAGCGAGACGAGGGCAGTATCCTTGAGGTTCTGCACGGCGAGATTGCCGAATGACGGCATCATCTCGGGCACCGCCTGCGGAATGACGATGTCCCACAGGGTCTGGCGCGGCGAGAAATTCAGCGCCCGCGCCGCTTCATGCTGATCGGTATGTACGGCCTGGATGGCCCCGCGCACCACCTCTGCGCCATAGGCCCCGATATTGAGGCCCAGCGCCAGCACCCCGGCCAGCACCGGCGGCAGGCGCAAATCGAGGCCGATTGCCGCGCCGGCCAGCGGCAGCGCGAAATACAGCCAGAACAGCTGCACCAGCAGCGAAGTGCCGCGAAACACCTCGATATAGGCGACCGAGACGCCCTTGAGCACCCAGTTGCCCGAGAGCTTGCCGATGCCTGCGGCGAAGGCCAGCACGGCGCCCAGCACCGTCGAATAGACCGTCAGCTGGGTAGTGACCCAGGCGCCTTGTAGCAGCGGCGCAGCATATTCCGTCCAATGCATTTACGTTCCCCGCACGGCAGCGCTGACACACGCCGTGGGCGGGCGCCGGAAGCACCCGCCCACATCGGTTGTCGTCCAGCCTCGATTACTGGGCGCAGAGCGCCTCGGTCGTGCGCTTGCCCGAGCCGTCGATATCGGCCTGGGTGAAGCCGTAGCCGGCGAGCGTCTCGGACCAGGCGGGCGTCTGCTTGAACTCGGCCAGCGCGCCGTTGACTGCATCGCGCAACTCTTCATTGCCGTTGGCGAACGTGAAGCCGCCCCAGCTGCGCACCACCTCACCTTCGATCTCGGGATCGGTAAAGTTGGCGGCGACTTCGACGCTGTCGTTCTGCTTGGCGAGGCCGCTGGCGGTGAGACCGGTGGCAGCATAGGCATCGGCACGTCCGGTCGAGACCGTCGAAATGGCATCGGCATTGGCCGCGATCGTCACCAGGTTGGCCTCGGGCACACCCAGCGCCTGCATCATGTCCAGCTGGTCGGCACCCGCCATGATGGCGACCTTGAGCTCGGTGTTCTCGGCGAAATCGGTATAGGCGTGGATATCCTTGGGGTTGCCCTCAGCCACCAGCAGGCCTTCGCCATAAGAACTGTTGGGCTCGGAGAACAGCACCTGGGTGCAGCGATCGGGACGGATTGCCATTTCGGCGGCAACCATGTCGAAGCGGTCGGCCTTGAGGCCCGGGATCAGCGACGAGAAGCTGGTGGTGACCCACTCGATGTTCTCTACGCCCAACTTTTCCATCAATGCCTTGGCGACATCCGGGCCGGCGCCGAGCGCCTCGCCGCTGGGATCGACATAGCCGTAGGGGATCTCATTGGCGACAGCGATGCGGATCGTCCCCGCCTCCTTGATTTCCGCCAGCGTCGCGGCACTGGCGGCCGTGCCGGCGACCGCGGCGAGAGCGATGGCGGAAACGGCCATGAGTGTCGTCTTTGCGAGATTGGTCATGTGTTTCTCCTGTTTCATTGTGGGCAAACGAGCCGGCTGCCGCCCATGGAAATCAGCCGGTGACTAGCCTAGGCGACGGCCTGCAACTGCTGCTGCGCGACCGGCGCCCGGTCTTCGATCAGCCCCTTGTGCAGGGCGGTGAGGGTGGCCTCGAAATCGGCCGGCTCGACAATGACCTGCAGGTCCACCTTGCGGATCAGGTCGTGCACGCCGAGCGGGTGAATCCCGGCTGCGGCCAGCACATTGATGGCCTTGAGCAGCACCGAACTCTCGCCGATGTCACGGCCGATGGCCGAGACCAGCGAGACTTTGCGCAACGCGATTTCGGCGTTCGGGAACTCCTCCGAAAGGTCGGCTTCGACCCGCTTGATGGCGTGCATCGACCCCTTGAGGAAATGCGTGATCGTGTTGGCATTGGAGGTCTTGGAAATGATCCACACCTTGTGGCGCTTGAGAGCCTCGAGGATCCGGGCGTCGTAGCCCTTGACCCCGACCATGTCCTGGTCGTGGAACTCGAAGGCGTAGACGTTCTGCAGACCGGTGATGATCTCCACCTGCGGCTCGACAGCCTCGAGATCCGAGCGGATCAGGGTGCCGTCATGCTCGGGCTCGAATGCATTCTTGATGCGCAACGGGATGCCCGCCTGGCGCAGGCTTTTGGCGGCACGGGGGTGGATGGCTTCCATCCCCATGTTGGAAAGCTGGTCGGCCACATCGTAGTTGGTCTCGCCGATGACGCGGACCACGTCCGCACCCACGACGCGCGGATCGGCCGAGGAGAGATGGAACTCCTTGTGGATGATTGCCTCGCGGGCCCCGGTCACGACAGCCGTCCGTGACAAGGTCACCTCGCTGTAGCCCCGGTCATAGGTCCCCATCAGCTCTTCGCTGCACCGGGCATAGCCGGTGACGATCGGCAATTCCCGCGCGAGGTCGACATCGGCAAGCGCCCGCAGGATGGTTTCGTCGAGCGGCCGCTGACCGTCTTCGCGCCACCCGGTCAAATCGATGAACCTGGCTGCCACGCCCTCCTGGTTGAGCAGCAGGCTGGTGTTGAACGCCGAGTGCGCTTCACCCACCGAGGACAGCATCTCGCGCACGCTCAGCAGGTGCTGGCCAAGCTGGAAATGGCCGAACGAGCAGACTCGCGACAGATCGACGAGACAGGAGCGCACTTCCTCGATACGCTCGCTGACGAAGCGGTCGGCGGTGCGCCGAGCCACTCCATTGCCGAAGATCGTGTCGTTGATCTTCAGCATCTTGTCGCTGACGATGCCGAGCGCGTCACTCCACGCCTTGCCGCCTTCGGCGCTGGCAAACAGCGCGTACACACCGGGCTTGCCGGACTTCTTGTGTTCGAGCAGGGCATCGGTGATCCCGGCATAGGCCGAGACCACGAAGATGCGGTTGTAAAGCGCCTGCCCCCTGCGCCGGCGCTTCAGCACCGTGTCGAGCAGCTCGGCGGTGCGGGACATCGACGTCCCGCCAATCTTTTCAACGGTATGAGTCCGGATCGGATCAGTCATGAAATCTGCGACGTCCCCCTTTTGAGGGGCCGCCCTGCCAGCTTTGAGAGAGAGTTCGTGGAGCGGCCGGCTCACGCCAGCTTGCCGCTTTCGATGGCGATCGGTCGCTCGGTATCGCGCGAACTCAGGAATGCCGGGCGCGGGGCCTTGGCGGCGAAGGGTTCGACGACCCGGTTGCTCCAGGCGTTGTAGACGAAGAACGCATTGGAACGCGGAAACGGCGTGATGTTGCCATTGGAGCCGTGCAGGGTATTGCAGTCGAACAGGATGACCGTGCCTGCACGGCCGGCCGCGTAGTCGACGCCAAACTGCTGGGCCATCCGGCTCAGGCTGTCCTGCGACGGCACCCCGATTTCCTGCCTCTTGAGCGAGGTCTGGTGGTTGTTCTCCGGGGTCTCGCCGGCACAGGCGACGAACGTCCGGTGCGAGCCTGGCATCAGCATCAGCGGGCCATTGAGCGCGTCATTGTCGGTCAGCAGCACCGAGGCGGAGATGGCGCGCATACGTGGCATCCCGTCCTCGGCATGCCAGGTCTCGAAATCGGAGTGCCAGTAGAACTCCTTGCCGGTGAACCCCGGCTTGTAGTTGAGGCGCGACTGGTGCAGGTACACCTCGTCATCGAGCAGGAAGCTCACGCGGCCGGCGATCCGCGCGTCGCGCGCCAGTCGGTCGAACAGGTCGCTTTGCGCGTCGAGGCGAAACACCGTGCGGACCTCGTCGGAGCCGGGCTCGGTAATGACGTCTTCGGCTGCCAGCTTGGCCTCGCCCGACCGCATGCGGGCCGATTCCGCCTGCAGCGCCGCGACCTCCGCAGCAGAAAAGACGCCCTTGAGAATGATGTAGCCGTTCTTTTCGAACTGATCCGTCTCGGCGCGGGTCAGCGGCGCCGCGGGGGTCCACTTGCCCCAGACGGCAGGATCCTGACGTTCGATCCACTGCTCCTGCGGCAGGCGCGTGGGATACAGGTCCTGATTGGCGGTGTTGAGCGCGTGCATGTTCATGGTTTCGCCTTTCGTCGGTTCTTGATTGGGTGTGCGGGCTCAGGCGTGCTCGACGGCGGGCGCGTATGACCCGTCTTCGCGATGCACCTCGCGGCCGCTCACCGGGGGGTTGAAGCAGCACGCCATGACCATCTCGGTGGTGGCGGACAGGCGGTGCCGGTCATTGCGATCGAGCGCATACAACACGCCGGGCCGGATCTGGTGCACCTTGCCGGTGTCGAGTTCCTCGATGCTGCCTTCGCCCGAGATGCAGTAGACGCTTTCGAAATGGTGCTTGTAGTGAAACACGTGGCTCGTGTTGGCGTGGATGCGCGTGATGTGAAAGCTGAAGCCCATTGCATCACCGGCGAGCAGCAGTCGGGTGCTGTCCCAGCCATCGGCGATGACCAGCCGGTCGCCGGCCCGGGCTTCGGTGAGATCTCTGACGATCATCTTGTTCTCCCTACTCTGCTGCCGCCCGCTGCGACCCGAGGATCGCGCCGAACGCGGCCTCCAGCGTGTCCAGGCCGGTGGCAAACTGGCGGCGCGTTATGGTGAGCGGGGCGAGCACCTTGACGACTTCGTCGAAGCTGCCCGACGTCTCGATGATGAGGCCCTCGGTGAAGCATCTCCGGCAGATCGCCTCGGCCTGTTCGCCGCTTTCGGTTTCGACCCCCAGCATCATGCCGCGCCCCTTGACGCGCAGCCCGTGCTCGTCGGCAATGGCGCCCAGCCGGTCGGCCAGATAGCTTGCCTTGTCGCTCACCTCGGCCGCGAAGCTGTCGTCGGACCAGTATTTTTCCAGAGCCGCGGCAGCGGTGACGAATGCGTGGTTGTTGCCGCGGAAGGTTCCGTTGTGCTCGGCTGGCCGCCAGATGTCGTATTCCGGCTTGATCAGGGCGACCGCCAGCGGCAGCCCCATGCCGGACAGGGACTTGGCCAGCGTGACGATATCGGGCTTGAGGCCCATGCCGTCGAAGGAGAAGAACCCGCCGACACGGCCGCATCCGGCCTGGATGTCGTCGATGATGAACAGCGCGCCGTGTTTGCGGGCAATGGCCTCGATCTTGCGCAGCCACCGGGGTGATGCAGCATTGAGGCCACCTTCGCCCTGCACCGTCTCGACGATGATTGCCGCGGGCAGATCCAGTCCGCTCGACGGATCGGACAGTTGGCGATCGAGCAGCTCGGCGGTATCGACGTCGGCGCCGTGATAGCCGTCGAAGGCGGCTCGTGTGACGCCGGTCAGGGGTGTGGCGGCGCCCTCCCGATGTTTGCGGTTGCCGGTCGCCGCCAACGCCCCCAGCGTCACGCCGTGAAAGCCGTTGGTGAAGGCGATGACGTTGTTGCGCCCCGTCACCTTGCGCGCCAGCTTGAGCGCCGCTTCCACCGCGTTCGCTCCCGTCGGGCCGGTGAACTGCACGTGATGGTCGAGACCCCGCGGCTTGAGGATGTTTCGCTCGAAACTGGCGAGAAACCGTTCCTTGGCCTTGGTGAACATGTCCAGCCCGTGGGCGATGCCGTCTTCCGACAGATAGTCGATCAGCGCCGCCTTCAGGTCGGGGTCGTTGTGGCCGTAGTTGAGGCTCGAGCAACCGGTCAGGAAGTCCGTATAGGAACGGCCCGCCGCATCGTAGACGGTGGCTCCGAGTGCACGGTCGAACACTTTGGGAAAGCTGCGCGAATAGGAGCGCACCTGGCTCTCGACGCGTTCGAAAGTTGCCACGGCGTGCGTGGCGATAGAACTGCTCATTGCTTGCGGCTCCTGGTAATCTGGTAGTGGTGGGTTAGGCCGACAGCGCGGCGATACGGTCCGGGTCGAATGGGCCGATGCAGACACCCAGTTCGCTGTCGTGGCTGCCGCCGAAATGGGTGTCGTGCAGGAAATGCTCCGCCTGCCGCATCTGCCCCTTAAGGGCCCGCGCCGCCGAGCCGAACAGCGCCCACGAGGCAGTATTGGTTTCGGTGATGGTGCAGGTCAGGTACCGAACTCGGCTCGATGCCGGCCGCGCCAGCACGGCGCCGATCAACTTGCGGGCAATGCCCTGTCCACGGGCACGCGAACCGACGCAGATCTGCCATACGAACAGGGTGTCTTCGCTCTCGGGCGGGATATAGCCCGAGAGCCAACCCACCAGTTCCCCGCCGATCTCCGCCACCGCACAGGTCTGTGCGAAATGGCTGCACTGCAACAGGTTGCAGTAGAGCGAGTTCTTGTCCAGCGACGGCGTTTCCTCGATCAGCTGCCACACCCGGCGGGCATCCTCGGCAAGGGGAGTTCGCACGCGGACTGCAGGCTTCGCCCGCAGCGACGCCGCGTCCCTCAACACTGTGTTGCCATGAATCATGGGTGCATAATTAGTCTGTAAAAACTAAATGTCAACCGATGACGCCGGGATTTCTGACGCCTATGGAACGGCAGTTCCAATCTATCTCCATGATATATCTCGTGTAATTGCGATACAAGGTTTTGATGATCGCCACATGTGAGACGAGATTGGTGCGAAACCGTGAACGATAATTAGCCTGTGCTAACTAATTTTAGCGGTGGCCTTCCGCTGCGCCCGGGCTTGGGCGGGCCCGGCCTGTCGAGTATTGTCGGGCGACCAGCGACAAGGATTCCAATTGGAAGACCGGACCAAACGGGCGTTGATTGCCATGCGGAAGATTCTCCGAACCACGGAGCGCAACGGCAAGCAGGTGATGAGCCGGACCGGCCTCACTCCGTCGCAACTGATCTTCATGCAGATGCTGGACGAGGAACGCGAACAGACGGCCGGCCAGGTGGCGGCGCGTATGGGGATCACCCAGGCGACGACGACCGCGCTGCTGCAGAAGCTCGAAGCTTTGGGGATGGTCCAGCGCCGCAAGGGCGAGCATGACAGGCGGCAGGCATGGCTATCCCTGACGCCGGCCGGACAACAGGCCCTGGCGATCGCGCCCGACGGCGTACACGCCAAATTCCACAAGCAGTTCAGCGATCTCGAGGATTGGGAACAGGCAATGCTTATTGCCTCCCTCGAGCGGGTCGCCGCCATGCTGGGCGACCACGAGGCCGACGTCGCCGCGGTGCTGGATTCTACCGACGTCCTGTCGGGCGAGTGAGCCCCATTGCCGGATGACATTGAGCCGGCCGCTTGGCGCGACCGGCTCTCGTTCGTTACGCGGCCTTGACGATTTCGACGAGTTCGACGTCGAAGATCAGGTCCTTGCCGGCGAGCGGGTGGTTCGCGTCGACCTTCACGCTCTTGTCGTCGAGATCGACGATGGTGATCGGCAGCAGGTTGCCGTCGCTGGTGCGTGCCTGCAACTGGGTCCCGACCTTGGCGTCGATCCCGGCCGGCAGCTTGGAGCGATCGAGGCTCTGTACGGCTTCCGGCCGATGTGCGCCATAGGCCTGGTCCGAGGGAATGGTCACGGTGTTCTTGTCGCCCGGAGCCATGCCGGCGACCTCCGCTTCCAGCCCCTTGATAACTTGCCCCTCGCCAATGGTGAATTCCAGCGGCCGCTTGCCGGCCGAGGTATCGAACTGCGTTCCGTCGGTCAGACGGCCGGTGTAATTGATGCGAACAACGTCGCCTACTTTGGCTTGGGTCATGGCTGTGTCCTTCTGTGAAATGCGGGCGGATAACTCCACGCCCTTCCAGTGAGGCCGCGCGCAGGAGCGCACGACAGCGAGTGGGTAACTTAGGAGGCTGCGGCGCAGATTTAAACCGGCGTCGCAGAATTGGGTGGCACTTGGTCGAACATTTCCCCCACACTTGCCCGCCGGTTGTGCTGCCCGCGCGCGGGCAGAGCGCGACACGCAGGTGCCGACCTGCATCTCGCGGTGTCGATGCAGAACGTATGGTTTGCAGGAAGCACCGCATTTGCTATGTGCTGGTCCCGACAGTTCGGCGACCCCGTAGCTCAGCAGGATAGAGCGTAGGATTCCTAATCCTAAGGCCATGAGTTCGAATCTCATCGGGGTCACCAAACTGCGGGTAACTGGTGCCTCCGGGGTCGCCGGGGTCAGCGCACTGCTTGCAAGCGGTAATTTCCCTGAGCTGTGGCAACGGCTGATCGGCGCGCTCGTTACTGCATGAGGCCATGCCGGACTTCCCCGGCCGTAACAGGAGGACCGACAATGAACCTCAAGGGATACCCAGCCCTCGCCCGCCTCGCGCTTGCTGCCGCGCTGGCGGCCGGTCTTGCCGCCTGCTCGATGGGCGGCGGCGGCGGCCAGCTGTCGCCGGGCCTGTCGGCCCCGATGAACCAGCCGGGCGCCCGGCTTAACCGCGTCGAGGCGCTGTTCCTGCTCAACGATTTCCGCCGCGCCCAGGGCGCTGCCGACGTGCGGGGCGACACGGTGCTCGATTCCACCGCGCAGACCCTTGCCACCAACTATGCCAAGTCGGGCGCCCAGCCCACGCTCCCCGCTGGCGCTGTGGTGATGCGGCTCAGCGCCGGTTACCCCACCTTCGCCGAAGTCTTCTCGGGCTGGCGCAACGTGCCGACTGACGCCGCGGCTATCGCCGACCCGACCGCCAAGCGCGCCGGCCTCGGCGTCGCCTACGATCCGAACTCGTCGCATGGCGTCTACTGGGTGCTGGTGCTTGACGACTGATCTCGAGACAATCGACTGCCGCGGGCTGAAATGCCCGCTGCCGGTGCTGAAGATGGAAAAGCGCCTGTCGCAGCTGCCGGCAGGCGCTTCGTTCATGGTGCTCGCCACCGACCCGATGGCCAAGGTCGATATCCCGCTCTACTGCCGGCAGAACGGCCACGAATGTGCGATCAGCCGCGAGGCCGAGGTGCTGCGCTTTGCGATTGTGAAGGGTGGCGCGGGCTAGGCCCAATCAGAGCCTGCAGCCCCACCCCACCCAGCTTCGCTACGGCTCCGCCTAGCTACGCTACCCTCCCCATCAAGGGGAGGGAGACGCGACTGCTAGCTTCGGTTCCATCGTTTCCCTCCCCCTTGTGGGGAGGGTAGCGAAGCTAGGGCCGGCGGCCCGTAGCGAAGCTGGGTGGGGGTGCCCCCACGCTCCAGCTAGTCTTCGACCGATGCCACCGCCTCCGGGGCCCAGGTCGGGCGCGGTCGCGGCAGCGGCACGTCGTCGACCAGCACACCGAGGTCGGTTGCCGCATAGGTTACGCCGTCGATCTCGTCGGTCAGGTAGCTCGGGTGGCCTTTGAGGCCCATCGGGAACGCAGCCTCGCGCTCCTTGACATAGGCCTTGGCCTCCTTGCCGCAGATCTGCGCGCGCATGTTCACCGGCGGCTCATCGATGTTGGCGAGTTGCACCACGTTCTTGCCGGTGCCGTTGACCGCGCCGGAGAGGCCGCGCAAAAACAGTTCGGCGGTCATCTCGTTGCGCTCGCGCGCCGACGAGCCGCCCAGCACCACCGCCAGCATCGAGCGGCCGCCGCGCTCCACCGTCGCGACGATGTTGAGGCCCGAGGCGCAGACATAGCCGGTCTTCATCCCGGTGGTGCCGGCGAAGTGCTCGAGCAGCCCATTGTTGGATTCGAGCTTGGCCTTGCCCAGCCGCACCGCTTCGGTGCCGAACATCGGCAGGTATTGCGGGAAATCGCGACGGAGGATCAGGGCGAGGATCGCGAGGTCACGTGCCGAGGTCACCTGCCCTTCGTTGTGCAGCCCATGCGGGTTGACGAAATGGGTGGCGCTGAGCCCCATCGCCGCCGCCATGCCGTTCATCTCCTCGACGAAGGCGGGCACCGAGCCGGAAACGGTCTCGGCAATGGCGACAGCCATGTCGTTGGCCGACTTCACCACGAGGATATAGAGCGCGTCCTTCATGGTCACCGCGGCGCCGACCTTGAGGCCGGATTTGCTCGGCGCCTGGTTCCAGGCGTTCTTTGACACCTTCACCTTGGTCTCGAGCGTCACCTTGCCGGCCTTGATCGCGGCGAATGCCACATAGGCGGTCATCAGCTTGGTCAGCGATGCCGGGTGCCACGGCACGCCCGCGTCCTCGGCATAGAGGACCTCGAAGGTATTCGCATCGACCAGCAGCAGCGGGTTCGCCCAACTGGGCGTCGTGCCGAGGCTGACGAGGATGACCAACAGGCTGGCGGCGATGCGCCGGCGAAGATGCGCGAGCAAGGCGCCTCCAGATGCGGTACTCAGGCAGCGCTTTCAGGAAAAGTTGCAGACTTTTCCGGATCGAAAGCGCGACAAGGGAAAAACTCGGAGAATTTCACCGAGACGGTGAAAATACTCCGTGGGGTTGCGCGTTTCTAGCAATGTGGCCCGCGTCGCTCAACCGCGGCCGGGCCCGCTCAATTGATTTTGAAGCACGCCGGTTCCTTCTACGTTAAGTCGGGCAGATTCAGGGCGCTCGACCAGCGATGGAACAGCGTGCGACGCGGCTCCGGCATTGGCGCCTCCAGCACGTCGAGTGCGCTGATGCTGTCGACGCGGAAGTTGCGGAAATCATGCCTGAGGGTGCACCAGGCCACCAGCGTCTGATAGCCCTCGAAATAGCCCAGCGCCACCGGGTAGACCGTACGCTCGCTGGTGGCGCCGCTCTTGTCGCGATAGCCCAGCCAGACCTGCTTTTCCTCGCGCAGTGCCCGCCGTAGCCGCCCCAGCGGGTTGGCCTCGTCGACGGTGCGCGGCGGAATGACGAACAGCCCCACCGAGAGCATCTCGTCGCGTTTGGCCCTCGGCAGCACCGCCTCGATCTTGCTCGAGGCATCGCGCGCCGTCGCCGCCATCTCACCGTCCGGCCCGTAGATCAGCCCGCGCAGCCCCAGCACCAGCGCCTCGATCTCCTCGTCGGTGAACATCAAGGGTGGCAGGAAGTGCTCGGCTCGCAGCTGGAAGCCGACCCCGGCCTCACCGTCGATCGCTGCCCCCATCGATTTCAGCGTCTCGATATCGCGATAGACCGAGCGCAGCGACACGCCCATCTCCTCGGCCAGCACCGCGCCGGTGACCGGGCGACGGCGCCGGCGCAGCGCCTGCATCAGGTTGAGCAACCGTTCCGAGCGCTTCGCCATTAGCTGTGCATCGCTGCTGACAAAATCGGGTGTCGGGCGCGGTTAGCCTTCTCGCATCGAAAACGCAGGAGAGACGACATGACCACCATCCTCACCATCCTGACCGAGGGCTTTGCCGACTGGGAGACCACGCTGCTCAACGCCGTGGCGCACAGCTTCTACAAGGTGGAAACCAAATACGCGACTCCCGGCGGCAAGCCGGTGACCTCGTCGGGCAACATGACCGTCACCCCGCATCTGGCGCTCGAAGCCGTCGATGTCGCTGACTATGACGCGATCATCGTCTGCGGCGGCACCATCTGGCAGTCGCCCGAGGCGCCCGACATGGCGCCGCTGCTCAACGCCGCCAAGGCGCAGGGCAAGCTGATCGGGCTGATCTGCGACGGCACGGTGGCCGGCGCCAGGGCCGGACTGCTCGACACCATCCGCCACACCAGCAATGGCGACGGCTACCTCGATTTCACCGGCTACCAGGGCAAGGCGCTCTACCGCGACACGCCGGCCGCGGTGACCGACGGCCGGGTGGTGACCGCCGGCGGCGTCTCACCGGTGAGCTTCATGGCCGCGGTAATGGACGGCCTGGGGCTGGCCGACGAGAACCTCGACTACTATGTCGGCATGCACGCCGCGCAGTTCGCCAAGGCGGCTTGAGGCACGCCGCTGGCAGACAGCCCCCTCCCATCCTCCCCCATGAAGGGGGAGGTGCCCCGCCGGTGCTTTGGGTACGATCGAGCGACAACCTCGACTCTTCACCTCCCCCTTCATGGGGGAGGCCGGGAGGGGGCCGTCTCTCTCAGTCAGGCCTAAACCGGCAACAGCAACCTGCCCAGCCGCACCACCTCCGCCGTCAACCCCGCATCGGCCGCATGCCGCGCCACGCGCACCACATAGCGCCCCGGCTCCACCAGCCAGTGCTGCGCCTCCGTCCGGTAGTAGGCAAACGTCCGGTCATCGAGCTCCAGCGTCACCCGCTGCCGCTCACCTGGCCCCAGATGCACCTTGTCGAACGCTTTCAGCTCCCTGGCCGGCCGATTTACCGTCGCATCCGGCGCCGACACATAGACCTGCACCACCTCCGAGCCGGCGCGGCGGCCGGTGTTCTCGACTGTCACCGAGACGCTCACGTTGCCGTGGCTTTCGAACCCCGAAGCGTCCACCTCGAGCTCCGACACCGCAAAACTGGTGTAGCCGAGCCCGAAACCGAACGGGAACAACGGCGCGATGCCGTGGCGCTCGTAGTGGCGGTAGCCGATGAACACCCCTTCTTCGTAGCGCACCTTGCCGTCGAGCCCGGGATAGATTTCGCGGTCCTGCGAGCTGGTCGGGTTGTCCGCCCATTTGACCGGAAAGCTCTGCGGCAGGCGGCCGCCCGGCTCGGCCGCGCCGGTCAGCACGTCGGCAATGGCGTTGCCCGCCTCCTGCCCCGGATACCAGGCCTCCAGCAACGCCGCGACCTCACTGAGCCACGGCATTTCCACCGGCCCGCCAGTCTGCAGCACCACCACGGTGCGCGGGTTCACCGCGGCAACCGCCGCGATCAGCTCATCCTGCCGGCCAGGCAAGGTGATCGAATCGAGGTCGCTGCCCTCGGTGTCCCACTCGCCGTTGCGCCCGACGAACAGCAGCGCCACCTCGGCCTCGCGCGCCGCCTCGACTGCCTCGGCGATCGCTGCGTCGCCGAGCGGCAGGCCGATGCCGGCGGCGAAGGCCGCGAGCCCGAGCGTCGCAAACGGCTTGGTGGCGAACTCGATCACCACGTCGTAGCTGCGACCGGCTTGCAGCCAGATGCTGCCCACCACCTCGTCGCAGCCTTCCTCGAAGAAAGTGCGGCCCTTGCTCCAGTGCGTCCAGGCATCGGCCACCAGCTTGCCGTCGACCAGCACCCGCGAAAAGCCGGCGCTGTAGATGCCGACACGATGCTCGCCGCTCGCCTCGGGCATGAACTGCCCGGTGAGGCGGGCCGAGAAATGTAAGGGATCGACCTTGCCGCCACCGACCCGTCCGATCCAGAAGGCCTGCGCCTCTTCCAGCATTTCGCTGAAGACGGGCTCGCCGGCCAGCGTCTCGTTGGCAAAATAGTCAGCCGTGAAACCGCCGCGCAGCAACGGCTCGAACCGGTGGTTGGTCGAGCCCGCAGCATAGCTCATGCGCGCCTCGCCCAAGGCGCCGACCAGCCCGTCCCAGGGGGATACCCGATAATGCGGATTGAGCTGCGCACTGCCGCCGCCCATGATCTGCGCCACTTTGGCGTTCGGCCCGATCACCGCGATCTTCCCCGCGCCACGCAGCGGCAGCAGTTCGCCTGAGTTTTTCAGCAGCACTGCACCTTCCGCGCCGGCCCGGCGGATCAGTGCCCGGTGCTCGGACCGATCGTCGGCCCGCTCCGCCCATTCGCTGTGATCATCGAGCGCCCCGGTCCGCTCCATCAGCCGCAGCACATCGAGCACCCGGGCGCGCAGTGTCTCGCGGCTGACTGCGCCGGCTTCCACCGCCGCCACCAGCTTCTCCCCACGATCGCGCGGCGGCCCCGGCATTTCGAGGTCGAGCCCGGCATTGACGGTCGGTGCAGTCGAATGCGAGCCGAACCAGTCCGACATCACCACGCCGTCATAGTGCCATTCCTTGCGCAGCACCTGGTCGAGCAGCCACGGGTTCTCGCTGGTGAAGGTGCCGTTGAGCTTGTTGTACGAGCTCATGATGCCCCAGGTGCCGGCGCGCTTCACCGCCCATTCGAACGGCACCAGATAGAGCTCGCGCAGCGTCCGCTCGTCGATCTCGGAGCTGATGGTGGTGCGCTCGATCTCCGATTCATTGCCGGCAAAATGCTTGATCGTCGCCGAAACACCCTGCCCCTGCAGCCCCTCGATATAGCCGACGGCAAGGCTGGCGGTGAGGATCGGATCCTCCGAGTAGCACTCGAAATTGCGCCCGTTGCTGACCGAACGATGGAGGTTCACCGTCGGCGCGAGGCTCACATGCGCCCCCTTGGATTTCACCTCTTCCGCCAGCGCCGTGCCGATCTCGTTGAGCAGCCGCACATTCCAGCTGGCGCCGAGCGCGATCCCCACCGGGAAGGCGGCCGATTTCACCCCGCCGATCAGCGAACCGCCGCCGCGCGCCCCGTTCGGCCCGTCGGTGACGCGCAGCTTGCCGATCCCGAGCCGATCGATCGCCGGCAGCGACCAGAAGTCCTCGCCCGATAACAGGCTGACCTGCTCCTCGAGCGTCATCCGGTCGACCAGCTCTTCGATCCGCCCCATCGTCATTCCTTCCTCGTTGAACGTTCTACGCGCCCTTACCGCGTCGACACCGGCAAGGCAACCGCCCACATGCGCGGTGCGCCCCTAGTCACAAGGAGTAACCGTGTCTATATTTGTGCCTAAAGCAATTCTTGCCCGTTCGGAGGCACAAGATGAAACCCATTCCCGGCAGGAGCGAGACCTGCAACGCCATGGCTGACATCCTCAATCGCATCGGCGACAAGTGGAGCGTCATGATCGTCGGCTATCTCGGCAAGAAGACCATGCGCTTCAACGAGCTGCGCCACACCATCGGCGGCATCTCGCAGCGCATGCTCACTTTGACCCTGCGCAACCTCGAACGCGACGGCCTCGTCACCCGCACCGTCTACCCCGAGATCCCACCGCGGGTTGAGTACCAGCTGACGCCGCTCGGCCAGAGCCTGCAGGCGCCGATCAGCGCGCTCTGGGCCTGGGCCGAAGAGCATCAGGGCGAGGTGCAGAGCGCCCGGCGCGAGTATGACGGGCTGCACGAGGACACCACCGACCAGCATCCGCCGGAGCGGCGCTACGCCGGCGCCGCGAGGTGATGGCCGGGATCGCGACCCGTTCCAGCCTTGCCGATGACCTGAGCACTATCGGCCTCGCCGATGGCGACGCTGTGCTGGTGCACGCGGCACTCCGCCAGGTTGGCCGGGTGGTGGGTGGCCCCGACACCATTATCGACGCACTACGCGACGTCGTCGGTCCGGCCGGCACCGTTCTGGGCTATTGTGACTGGCAGCTCGAAGACGAGCTGCGCGACGATCCGGCGATGCGGCCGCACATTGCGGCTTTCGACCCGCAGCGCTCGCGCTCCATCCGCGACAACGGCTACTGGCCCGAGGCGCTCCGCACCACGCCCGGCGCCCGGCGCAGCGGCAGCCCCGGCGCCTCGATGGCAGCGCTCGGCGGCAAGGCCGAGTGGTTCACCGCCGACCATGCGCTCGACTATGGCTACGGCCCGCAGTCGCCGCTCGGCAAACTCGTCGTAGCCAAGGGCAAGGTGCTGATGCTGGGCGCGCCGCTCGACACCATGACGCTGCTGCATCATGCCGAGCATCTCGCCGATTTTCCCAACAAGCGCATCCTGCGCTACGAAGCGCCGATCCTCGTCGACGGCGAAACCGTGTGGCGCTGGTTCGAGGAGTTCGACACCTCCGAGCCCCCAGACGGTTTGCCCGACGACTACTTCGCCACCATCGTCGAGCAATTCCTCGCCACCGGCCGCGGTAAGCGTGGCAAGGTCGGCGCGGCGAACTCGGTGCTCGTCCCCGCCGACGCAATGGTTGCGTTCGGCGTCGACTGGCTGGGACGCTGGGGTAAGACGCGGTAGTAGCATCTCGACATTCGACTGCACCGCAGCGAGCGATGAAGCTTGGCCTCGCACCAACCACCGGCTGTCATCCCAGCGAAAGCTGGGACCCCACGGCGAGGGCTCTGCCCTCGTCCGTCGCCGCCAGCGCAGATGGATGTTTGGGTCCCTGCTTTCGCAGGGATGACACCGCGTCTGGGTTGATCGCAACGGGTCAACCTCACCACCGCGACCGCCCTCGCTGGTACCTCAGCCTATCCGCAACGCCCTACCTCTTCGCCACCCAGGCGCCGCTGTCGCCATAGCGCTTGCCCGAGAACTTCTCCGCCGCCAGCAATTCGCCGAGCGTCTTCAGCTCATCCGCCGAGAGCGCGATACGCGCCGCCGCAACGTTCTGTTCGAGATGCGCGATCCGACGTGCCCCGGGAATCGGCACGATGAAATCGCCCTGGTGCAGCACCCAGGCAAGCGCCAGTTGCGCCGCCGTCACGCCCTTGTCGGCCGCCATCCCTTCGAGCAGTTTCACCAGTTGGGCATTGGCCGCCATGTTCGCCGCGCTGAACCGCGGCAGGCCGCGCCGGAAGTCATTGGCGCCAAGATCCTCCGGCTTCTGGATCGTGCCGGTGAGGAAGCCGCGGCCGAGCGGACTGAACGGCACGAAACCGATCCCGAGCTCGCGACAGGTATCGAGGATTTCGCCCTCTGGGTCGCGGGTCCACAGCGAGTATTCGCTCTGCAGTGCCGCAATCGGGTGCACCGCATGCGCCCGGCGCAGAGTCTCGGCGCTGGTTTCGGAAAGCCCGATCGCCCGCACCTTGCCTTCGCGGACCAGCTCGGCCATGCCGCCGACGGTCTCCTCAATCGGCACCTGGGGGTCGACGCGGTGCAGGTAGAACAGGTCGATCGTCTCGACACCCAGTCGCTGCAACGAAGCCTCGGCCACTTCACGGGCGTGTTCCGGGCGTCCGTCGACGCCGGCCATGGCGCTGATGTCCGACTTGGTCGGGTCGATCTTGAAGCCGAACTTGGTGGCGATCACCACTTTGTCCCGGAACGGCTTCAGCGCCTTGCCGACGAGGATTTCGTTGGCGAACGGACCATAGACTTCGGCGGTGTCGAACAGCGTGACGCCGAGTTCCACAGCACGGTGCAGCGTGCGCACCGCATCGGCCTCGTCCTGGCCGCCATAGGCATGGCTCATCGCCATGCACCCGAGCCCTACAGTCGAAACAGCGAGTGGACCGAGCTGTCGCGTCGCGAGCCTACCAGCGGGAGCCTGCCCGCTTGATGGCTGTCGGCTGCTTCCGTCGTTCGGGGAGTGCTGCGTCATATTCCTTCATCCTCTTCGATGTGCCGGCGTAGCCGGCGATCTTGGTGTCGAGAACAAGGAGACAGGCCGACAGTTCGGCGAGCTGAGCGCGCACCCGTTCGCGATGCTGTTCCAGCAGCTCGCGTCGCCCCGCCTCGGTGGCGGGACCCTGCTCGCGCAGCGCCGCATAGTGCAGCATCTCGCGGATCGGCATCCCGGTCGCCTTGAGGTGACCAAGAAACTCGATCCAGGTGAGGATCGATTGATCGTAATCGCGCTGACCCGACTGGTCCCGGTCGGCATAGGGCAACAGCCCGATCCGCTCATAGTAGCGGATCGTATGGGCAGTAAGTCCCGTGCGCTTGGCCAGCTGACCGATCTTCATCTCCGCCTTCCTTGTCACGACGAGAACCAAGGCTAGGAGTTCGAGTGCACTCTAAGTCAAGCGGCGATTTTCATAAGGCGGCCCGAGGTTGTCTCGGCGCGTGGGACTGAGGTGAGGGCACCAAACTCACCCAACCACGGTGTACCCCGGCGAAGGCCGGGGCCCATCCTGAGGTCTTTCCGTCCACCGGGGCTTGGAGAGATCTCAGGATGGGACCCCGCCTTCGCCGGGATGACACCGAGTTTGAGGCAAGATTGGTGCCCCAAACGGCGCTACCGGACCCGCTTAAGCGTTGAAGCCGCTGTCGACGAGGATCGAGGTGCCGGTGATGCTGCGCCCGCCGGGTCCGGCAAGATGCACCACTGCCGCCGCGATATCCTCGGCAGCGCCGAAGCGGCCGAGCGCATTGAGCCCCATCTGCGACGGCGCCATCGGCCCGTCCGCCGGGTTCATGTCGGTATCGGTCGAACCGGGATCGACGGTATTGATGGTGATGCCGAGCGGCCCCAGTTCGCGCGCCAGCGCCCGGGTCATGCCGCCCAGCGCCGACTTGCTGGTGACATAGAGGCTGAGCCCCGGCCCCGCGACGCGGGTCGCCATGTTGGTGCCGATCGAGATGATCCGCCCGCCCTCGCGCATGTGCTTCACCGCCGCCTGGGTGGCAAAGAACGGCGCCCGGGCATGAATGGAGAACAAGCGGTCGAACGATTCGACCGTCACGTCGCGGAACGGCCCGCCGGTGCCGACACCCGCATTGTTGACCAGGATGTCGAGGCGCCCGAGTTCGCCAACCGTGCGGTCGACTGCAGCCATCACCGCATCGGGATCGCCCGAATCCACCTGCATGGCGATGGCCCGCCGGCCGAGCGCCGTGACTTCTGCCGCGATCTCGCCGGCCTTCTCGCCATTCCGCTCGAAGGTGAAGGCGACATCGGCGCCCGCTTTGGCCAGCGCCAGGACGGTCGCGGCGCCGATGCCGCGGCTGCCGCCGGTGACGAGGGCCACGCGGCCGGAAAGCTCAAAGACAGTCATATCGGATCTCCATTTTCTACCGATCGGTACACAATTGGCTATGACGGTTGCGATGCAGCGTCAAGAATTTTATACTGATCGGTAGACAATCATCCGGAAACCCGATTTTGGCAGGCCGCCCCCGCGAGTTCGATCGAGACCAGGCGCTGGACCGGGCGATGCGCCTGTTCTGGGAGCGCGGCTATGAGGGCACCTCGATAAACGACCTGACCGAGGCGCTCGGGGTCGGCAAGCCGAGCCTCTACGCCGCCTTCGGCTCCAAGGAGCAGCTGTTCTACGAGGCACTCGATCTCTACGTCCGCACCTACGGTCCGACGCTGGGCGACGTGCCCACGGCGCGCGGCGCGATCGAACAGCTGCTGCGCTCCAACGCCGAAACCTATGTCGACCCCAGCATTCCCTCGGGCTGCATGATCGTGCTCGCGGCAGCCGTCGGCCCGCCGCAGAACGCCGAAGTCCGGGCGCACCTCGCCATGCTGCGCAACGCCTCGACCGGCTCGTTCACGGCGCGGATCAGGAAGGGCATGGTTGACGGCGATGTGCCCCGGGGCGTCGATGCCGAAGCCATGGCGCAGTTCTACACCACGGTGCTGAACGGGCTCGCCCTGCAGGCGCGGGACGGCGCCGGCGGCGCCGCCCTTGAGCGGGTCATCGACGGCGCCATGGCCGCCTGGGACGTGTTGGCAGGAGCAACCAAGGCTACGGCCCCCTAACGGGCACCGGCCTTTCCCCCATCTCGGTGTCGCCCCGGCGAAGGCAGGGGCCCATCCTGAGATGCTGAGGGTCAGTTCCGGTGCGTAACAGTCTCACTGACGGATCACATCAGGCGTGCACAGGTGGCGGGTTGGGCCGTGCCCACCGAGAGACCTCGGGATGGGCCCCGGCCTTCGCCGGGGTGACGCAGTGGGTGGGGCGATCTGTGTGCCTCCACTTGGTCTACCCATGCCATGAAACCAGACGCCCTAAACCAACGCCGTGATTTCCTTCTTCCGCCACCAGCCGAGGTAGTAGCTGGCCTGGAAGAGCAGCAGCGCGCTGAAGCTCATGCAATAGCCCCACCACACGCCCTCGAGCCCGAAGAAGTGGCTGAGCGTCAGCGCCGCCGGCACTTCGACGAGGATGATCGCCATGAGCGACAGCGCCATCGGGATCCACACATCGCCCGAAGCCCGCATCACCGCCGAGAACACCGAGCCCCAGCCGAACACCAGGCAGCTCCACAAAACGATATGCAGCAGCCGCTCGGCCACCTCGACCACCGCTTCGTCGGTGATAAACAGCCGCACCAGGTGCTGCGAGAACAGGTACGCGATCAGCACCAGCGCCCCGGTGACGATCAGGTTCATGAGCAGCGCCGTGCGGGTCACCTTCTCCACCTCGTCGAAACGCCGGGCCCCGATCGCCTGCGCGGCAAAGATCGAGGCGGCGATGCCGATCGACATGGCCGGGAACTGCACATAGCTCAGCACCTGGTTGACCGCGCCATAGGCCGCCGTGGCGTCCGAGCCGAAGCGGTTGACGATGCCGACGATGACGATGGCCGAGATCGACGACACCACCATGGCGACGCCGGCCGGGATGCCGAGCTTGAGGATCAGCCCAAGCAGCTTGAGATCGACCTTGAGGTGCCGGAACAGCTCGGCGTCGGGCGCCATCGGGCTTTTCTTGTAGTTGAGATAGAAGAACAGGAAGATCAGCACCACGACGAAACCGGCGATGAACGCCACTGCCGCGGCCAGCACGCCGATCTGCGGCAGGCCGAACCAGCCCTGGATCAGCGCCGGGGTGACGAACAGCCCGACGCCGATCGAAAAGATCAGCGTCAACAGCGGCGTCACCGTGTCGCCGACGCCGCGCAGCGTCGAAGTGATGATCAGGAACAGGAAGAACCCGGGCATGCCGATCAGGACGATCCGCCCGTAGGCGGTCGCCTCGGCGACGATGTCGGCCGGCGCCCCGAGCAGTTCCATCAGGTTCTGCGCGAACAAGCCGCCGAAGATTGCAACGACGAGGCCCATCAGGAACCCCACAGTCAGCGTCGTGCCGGTGACCTGCTTGATCTTCAGGAGGTTCTTGGCGCCCCAGGCTTGGCCGATCAGGATCGCCGCGCCCGAAGCGAGGCCGATCACGAACGAGATGAGAAAGATCATGATCGGGAAGAACACCGAGACGGCGGCCAGTGCCTCCACCCCGATCATCTGTCCGATATAGATGTTGTTGATGGTGCCCGACAGCGACTGCAGGATGTTGCTGAGCATCAGCGGCACGAGGAAGACAAGGAACCGCTGCCAGAGCGGCCTAGAGAGATTGTTCATCGAGTGAACTCCGAAACCCGTAAATTATGCGACGGCGTTAGCCCCCGAATGGCCAGCGGCCGGTCGATGACCGGGTCGCGAGGCGGGCCACTTCACATCTCAGCTGAAGATGCAGGCGGGTCGGAGCACGATGGGGTATGAACGCACGGCCGGTTCTCTAGCCCCGGGCGGGGCGGCCGTCAATCGCGTCACCCGCAGCGACCGTCCCGCGCAGCCAATGGAAATCTGAAGGTATCCCAATGAACCAGCCCGTAGCTATCGTCACCGGAGCCGGCCAGGGCATCGGCGCCGCCATCGCCCGTGAACTCGCCGCGCGCGACTATCACCTGGTGCTGTTCGCCCGCTCGGAGCAGGTCGAGGCGGTCGCCGCCGAGCTCTCGGCCACTGCGGTGCGCGGTTCGCTCACCGAACCCGCCGACCTCGAGCGCCTTGTCGACACCGCCATTGCGCGGCACGGTCGCATCGACGCAGTGGTGAACAATGCCGGCCACGTCCCCACCGGCGATATCGGCGTGATGGGTGACGACGACTGGCAGCACGGCTTCGACATGATCATGTTGAACCCGGTTCGCCTGATGCGGCTGGTGACGCCGCATTTCCTCGCCGCGAGGGCGGGCGCCGCGGTGAACATTTCGAGCTTTGCCGGCAAATCGCCCGACCTCGCCATGCCGCTATCCTCGGCGTTGCGCCCGGCGCTGCAGGCCTGGACCAAGCTCTATGCCGATCGCTATGGCGCCGACGGCATCCGCATGAACGCCGTGCTGCCGGGCTTCCTCGACAATTACGACACCGTCGAAGCTCGCCGCCAGAAGATCCCGGTCGGCCGCTACGGCGAGCTCGAGGAACTGGCCAAAGTCGTCGCCTTCCTTCTCTCCGACGACGCCTCCTACGTCACCGGCCAGAGCCTGCTCGTCGATGGCGGCATGACCCGGGCTGTGTAATCAGCGGCCGTCCGACCGTGCACTGGCCTATCCCTCCCCGATGTCATCCCGGCGCAGGCCGGGATCCATCCTGAGATGCTTCGTCTCTTGCGCTGAACCGCACCACCTCAGGATGGGCCCCGGCCTTCGCCGGGGTGACACCGTGAGTGGGATGATTTGGTGCCCAACGAATGATCTCCGATCATTGCGGTGAATGGGGTCGATCACCAGATGTCATCGCGCCGCCCAACCAACCTGATGTAGCCTCCCCGCCCATGCATGCCCCCGCCCCCCAAAGCGGACCCGCGCAGTTCTGGCTCGGCGTCCGCATGTTTCTGCCCGTCGCCGTCTCCATCGCCGCCTATGGCCTGGTGTGGGGCGTGCTCGCCGGCCAGGCCGGGTTGAGCGTCCTCGAAGTGGCGCTGATGAGCGGGCTGGTGTTCGCCGGCGCCAGCCAGTTCGTGGCGCTCGACATGTGGACGCCGGGCGCGCTGCCGGTGCTCTCCATCGTCATCGCCGCCGGCATCGTCAACCTGCGCATGCTGCTGATGTCGGCGACGCTCCGGCCGCTGGTCGGCCATCTGTCGCTGCCGAGACAGCTGGGCGCCATGTTCTTCGTCTCGGACGAGCAATGGGCGATGACCATGGCCGAGGTCCGGAAGGGCAAGGGCAGCGTCGCCTTCCTCATCGGCACAGGCGTGCTCAGCTGGTTCGCCTGGATGAGCTCGACGCTTTGCGGCCGGGTGCTCGGTGCCTTCATCGACGATCCCACCAGATATGGGCTCGATTTCGCCTTCACCGCCACCTTCCTCGCTTTGCTGCTCGGCATGTGGCGCGGCCGTGGCGACCTGGTGCCGTGGATCGTCGGGGCGCTCGCCGCCATCCTCACCTCACGGCTGATCGAGGGCAACTGGTACATCATCGTGGGTGGCCTTGTCGGCAGCTTTGCCGGCGCTTTGGCAGAAACGCTCAAGGAGCGCCGCCATGTCGCTTGAGGCGCTCATCGCCATCGTCGGCATGGCCGCGGTGACCTTCGCCATCCGCGCCGGCGGATTGCTGCTCGCCAATCGGCTGCCCACCACCGGGTTCGTCGCCAGCTGGATGAAGCACGTGCCGGGCGCCGTGCTTGCGGCGCTCGTCGCTCCGGCGATCCTGAGCGGCGGCACCGCCGAAGCCATCGCCGCCGCGGTCACGGCGCTGATCTACATCGTCAGCCGGAACCTGTTTGCCGCCATGCTCGGCGGTGTGCTCGCGGTGTATCTCGCCCGCCTGGCGCTTGGAGCCTAGGGAACACGCCTGCCGCCTGCCCGTTGTAGAGCCAGCAAGGAGGGTCACATGCAGACCATCATTGGACAGTTCGACAGCTACGAGCACGCCACAGCCGCCGTCCACGCCCTCAACGAGGCCGGTATCGCCCATGCCGACATCAGCTTTGTCGCCAACACCCCGCCCGACTTCGAACCCGACGAGGTCGGCGAAGGCGCCACCACCGGCGCCGAGGTCGGCGCGGGGCTTGGCGCGGCGGGCGGGTTGCTGGCCGGGCTTGGGATCATCGCGGTTCCCGGCCTCGGCCCGGTGGTCGCCGCCGGCTGGCTGTTCGCCACCGCCATCGGCGCCTTTGCCGGTGCCGGCGTCGGCGCGGCTACCGGCGGCCTGATCGGCGCCTTCACCAGCGCGGGCGTTCCCGAAACCCAAGCCAAGGCATTGGCCGAGAAACTGGAACGGGGTGGTGCAATCGTCAGCGCCCGTGTCGGCGAGGCCCATGCCGGCCCGGCGGTAGCGATTCTCGGGCACGCCGAGGGCATCGTGGTGATGCCGCAAGTTGAGGAAATCGAAGCCACAGCGCAGCAGATCCCGGAAGACGACCTGCCGCCGCCGCGCCGTGACGCCGATTACCCGTTCGTGCCACCGATCGTCTGAGCAGAGGCACGAGGGTTGCGCCGATTCCGCCGCGATGCTAGGGGCTTCGTCGCGCCCCTGTGGTGGAATTGGTAGACGCAGCGGACTCAAAATCCGCCGCCGCGAGGCATGTCGGTTCGAGTCCGACCGGGGGCACCAATCACCTGAACCTGTATCAACTGGCATGCGGCACTCGTGCGTGCTGCGGTCAATTCTCTAAGATGTGAGCGCAGCTCTGGGCGCGCCGTCGAGCGAGTCGCGCGAACGTCTGAGTACGCCGTTGGTTTCGCTGATCGACGAAAAGAAACCGTTGAAATTCCGAACCAAAACACCGTGCAGCTTACGTTCCTGATTTCGAGCGGACCCGGGACGGGCCCGTAAACTCGGAACGGAGCAATCATGACAACCCCAGGGCTGAACCGACGGAACCTGCTCAAGTGGACGGGCGTAGGCGCCACCGTGATGGTGGCAGGCTCCATGTTGCCCAATTTTGGTATCTCGGCGGCGCTGGCTGCCGATCTGGGCGCTGGCGACATCGGCGTACTGAACTACGCCTATGCCCTCGAGCAACTGGAAGCCGCCTTCTATACTCAGGTGATCAAGACGCCTTATGAAGGCATCACCAAGGCTGAGGCGTCCAACCTGAAGGCGATCCGCGATCACGAGATCGCGCACCGCGATTTCCTCAAGAAGGCGCTTGGCCGCAAGGCGATCCCAGGTCTCGAAGTGGACTTCTCCAAGGTCGATTTCACCAGCAGGAAGAGCGTCTTGGCGACGGCTGACGTATTCGAGAACCTCGGCGTTGCGGCCTATAACGGCGCCGGTCAGCTCATCAAGGACGTAGACTACCTCGCAGCAGCCGGCTCGATCGTTTCGGTCGAGGCTCGCCACGCCGCCACAATCGCCGCATTGCGGTCGGGCTTCGGCAGTGACGCAGCAGGCGGCAAGAACGTCAACTCCAAGGGTCTCGATGGGGCGCTTCTGCCCTCGCAGGTGCTGCCGCAAGCGGCTCCGTTCATCGTCACCCCCGTCACCGCGAACTCCTTGAGCTGAGGCAAGATCATGAACAATCAGGAAAACTTCATCCTCGACGAGATCGATCCGGAAGTCGGCGAACGCATTGATGCCGGTCGCCGCAGCCTTCTCTCACGCTATGCTTTGCCCGTCGCTGCCTTGGGCAGCGCGCCGCTGATCATCGCTGCCTCGGCGCAGACGGCTTTCGCGGCTGGCGGGTTGCCCAAGCAGGTCGTCGACGTGCTCAACTTCGCGCTGACGCTCGAATATCTCGAAGCGGCCTTCTACAAGGAGGCCAACCGGTCCGCAGGTCTGATCCCGCGGCAGTACCGTCGGCTGTTTCGTACCATCGGCGCCCATGAGACGGCCCATGTTGCCTTGCTGAAGGGGGCACTGGGCAGGGCCGCGGTAAAGGCGCCGGGAGTGGATTTCACCGCGGGCGGCAAGTACGCCGACGTGTTCTCCAACTTCGAGACCTTCGTGGCCGTGTCCGCCACGTTCGAAGACCTTGGCGTGGCTGCCTATAAGGGCCAAGCCGGGAACCTCCTCGGCACACCGGTACTGACCACCGCCCTGCAAATCCACTCGGTGGAGGCCCGCCACGCCGCGGCAGTCCGCCCACTCGCCGGCAAGTCCGGCTTCGATGGGGCGTTCGACAAACCCAAGACCAAGGCCCAGGTTCTGGCGGCAGCCACTCCGTTCCTCGCCTGAGCCTGACCCGGCGCCAGGCGCGACGCCATACATCGCCTCCGCCTTCTTCCATCAGGTGAAGGCAAAATCCGGCAGATGCCGCTGTAACGCAGGGGTGCCTGCCGGATCACAGGTGCAGTCCGTGCCGGCCGGCATGGCCCGATGATCGTGTCGCTGTGTCTTGCTGATCTCCGTCTCGCTAGGCTCCCACCAGCTCCTCCGGCAGAAACCTCCCCGCCTCGCAACGGACTTGTGTTGCGCTGCGTGGTCGCCCACCTTGTCAGCCTGTGGAACTTGCGTCGCGAGGATTCGATGGCGGGAACGATCAGGCTGGGGACGGCCGGCTGGGTGTTCGAGGCCTGGCGCAAGAGCTATTACCCCGACGGGCTGAAGCAGAAGGACGAGCTCGCCCATACGAGCGCCCGGCTCGGCAATATCGAGATCAACGCCACCTTCTACTCGCATCAGAAGGCCGCGAGCTTCGAGAACTGGGCCGGCCAGACCCCCGACGATTTCGTCTTCACCGTGAAGGGCCATCAATTGGTCACTCACATCAAGCGGCTGAAAGATGTCGAGCTGCCGCTCGCCAACTTCTTCGCTTCGGGGGTGATGGCGCTGGGCAAAAAGCTCGGCCCATTCTGCTGGCAGCTGCCGGGCAACAGCAAGTACGATCCGGATCGCATGGAGGCCTTCCTCGCCCTGCTGCCCCAGAGCCCGGAGGCACTCGTCGCGCTGGCGCAAAGGACCGACTACGGCAAGAACCCGCCTTACCTCGACGCTACCGGCATCACGCGCGTTCGCCACGCCATCGAGGTGCGGCACGAGAGCTTCGCCGATCCACGCTTCATCGCGCAGCTCAGGGCGCACAACGTTGCCCTCGTCGTCGCCGACACCGCCGACTGGCCTTATATCGACCAGACTGCGGATTTCTCGTATGCCCGCCTGCAAGGCGCTCCCGGTAAGGAGAGCTATTCGGCCGCCGAGCGCGACGCTCGCGCCGGCTGGTTGAAGGCCTGGGCCGAGGGCAAACCGGTTGCCGACGCGCCATACGTCACCGGAGCCGAGGCCAGCCCATCGCCTCGCGACGTGTTCGCCTTCTTCGTCTCGACCGACAAGGAGCACGCCCCCGACAATGCCCGCGCCGTCATGGCACAGCTCGGCATTATCGGGCCGGGCGGCGTGTGACGATCTCGTGAGCGGGCTTAAGTTGACTCGGGGCCCGCTCCCGAGAATATGGCGCCGATCATAGGAGCGTCATCGTGACCACCAGCCTCGCCGCCGACCGTTCCCGCCTGCTTGCGACGATTTCGTTCGTCCTCGGCCTCGCAACCATCGCCGGCGCCTGGGGCTCGCAGTTGTTCGGTGGCCTGGTGCCGTGTGAACTCTGCCTCGAGCAACGCATGCCTTACTACTGGGGCCTGCCGTTGCTGGCGCTGCTGCTTATCCTGTGGAACAGGCTGCCACGCGCCGTATGGTATGTCGGCCTGGTGCTGGTGCTGCTGACCTTCGTCTGGTCGACCTACCTTGCGGGCTACCACGCCGGCGTGGAGTACGGCTTCTGGCCCGGCCCCACTGCCTGCACCGGTACCGGTGTCGATGTCAGCTTCTCCGACCTCACCAACATCAACGCCGCCCGGGTCGTTCCCTGCGACAAGATCCAGTTCAGCCTGTTCGGGGTCACCCTCGCCGGCGCGAACACCCTGATCTCGGCGGCGATTGTCGCGATGCTCGGCGCCGCGCTGCTCAAAGGCCGTAAGGCCTAACTGTCGGGAAATAGGATGTGCTCGTGGTCGCGGGCACCGTGAAGCACGTGGAGCACACTCACGACGTCTTCGCGAACGACGTAGTAGACATTGTAGCTTCCGACCACCCGCCGACGAATACCGCTCGTCTCGTGCCGCGGGACGAGCTGGTATCTGAGGGCGTTGTCACCAAGTTCGGCGATCGTTCTGGCCAGTCGGTCCACGAGCTGAACTGCCGCATGCGCGCTGACTTCGCCGGAGAGGTAGTCAAGAACGCCGACTAGTTCGAGGCGGGCCTCAACCGATACGTCGACGCGGTAATTCATCTTCAGCATCCGCCATCGCCTGATATCTTGCCCTCAGTTCCGCGAAGACCTCATCCGCCGGCTTGGTGCGCCCCGCCTCTACGTCCGCCAGTCCCCGCGCCAACGCGGCATCCAGCCGCCTGAGCGCCGCCTCGCGCTCCTGCACCAGCCGGACACCCTCGCGCAGCACTTCGCTCTTGGAGTTGTAGCGGCCGTTCTTGACCAGGTCCTCGACCACGGCTTCGAGGTTCGCCCCCAGATCTGCACTGATCGCCATTTCGGCCTCCATCGGAATTGGCCAATAATAGTTATTGGCCAATCCGACGTCCAGCGGCTTACGGCTCGAGTTCGATGTCCCAGTAGAGGTAATCGAGCCAGCTCTGGTGCAGGTGGTTGGGCGGGAAGGCCCGGCCGTTATTGTGCAGGTCGTGCACGGTGGGCTGGAACGGCTCCTGCATCGGGAACATCTTGATCTCGCGCGGCAGCCGGTTGGCTTTCCTGAGGTTGCACGGCGCGCACGCGGCGACGACGTTCTCCCAGGTGGTGCGGCCGCCCTTTGACCGCGGAATCACGTGATCGAAGGTGAGTTCGTCCCGGGCGCCGCAATACTGGCACTGGAATTTGTCGCGCAGGAACACGTTGAAGCGGGTAAAGGCCGGATGCCGCGCCGGTCGCACGTAATCCTTGAGCGAGACGACGCTGGGCAGCAGCATCTCGAAGCTCGGCGACTTGATCACCCGGTCGTAGTTGGAGACGACGTGGACTCGATCAAGAAAAATCGCCTTGATCGCGTCCTGCCAGGACCAAAGCGACAAGGGATAATAGCTGAGTGGCCTGAAATCGGCGTTCAGCACCAGTGCGGGGCTATTCTCAAGCGACACATGTACCGTCACTTGTCGCCCCCAGATCGGGAATCGCGGCCAGTCATGATCAGCAATATTCTATGCCGACTGTGACACCCCTGTGAAGCGCGATTCGATCAATCGATTCAGGCGGTTTGCGCCAGCATGAAGGAGGTGGCGAAATCCAACCCGTCCGGCGCAATGCCATGCGCGGTGCCCGAGGAAATGTGCAGCGAGACATCGAAACCGGCAGCCGTGAGCTCGCTCGCTGCCTGCCGGCTGAGCTCGGGGTCGACCACCTGGTCGAGGTCGCCATGGATCAGCGCCACCGGCGCCTTGTCAGCCGCCGGGAAACCGTCGGCGGGAACGAAGGCGCCCGAGAACGCCACGATACCCTTGACCGGCCCCGGCAGCGCCGTGCCGACATGCAGCGCCATCATCGCCCCCTGCGAGAAACCGATAAGGAAGGTGTCGGCCGGCTTGATGTCGGTCTGCGACCAAAGGTCGGTGAGAAACTCGATGATCACAGGCGCGGCGGTCTTGGCGCCTTCGATGCGGCCGGCAATCCGATCCACCGCCAGCGGGAACCACTCGAAACCGAATGGGTTGCCGGCACAGGGCGTCGGCGCGTTCGGCGCAATGAACAATGCATCGGGCAGCAGCGGCCCCCAGTGGTGGCCAAGCCCGATCAGGTCGCTGCCATCGGCGCCATAGCCGTGCAGCAGGATCACTGCCTGCTTCGGGGCGCCACCATTCTTGGACGGCAGCATCGGGCCGGAGAGCTTGGCCATCAGATCGACAATCCTTCCTTGTTCCGCACGGCGCGGTAGTAGCGCCAGAGCAGCAATGCGGCGGTGGAGCGGTAGGGCGACCAGCGCCCTGCCATCTCGATCAAGTCCTTCACCAACGGCTTGCCGTCAAGCCCGAACGCCCACTCGGCCGCCCGCTGCAAGGCGACATCGCCGGCCGGGAAGATGTCTGGATGCGCAGCCGAGAACATCAGGTAGATCTCGGCAGTCCACGGCCCGATGCCCTTGAGCCTGGTCAACGCCCCGATTGCCTCTTCGGCCGGCAATTCGGCGAGACGTGCGAAGTCGACGCTTCCCGCCGCGATCGCCTCGGCGAGGCCACGCAGCGTCCGATACTTGCCGCCCGACTGCCCGACGCCGCGCACCGCTTCCTCGCTGAGCTGCAGATACCCGACCGGGTCGAGCGCCCCTTCCAACTGGGCAAAGCGCCCCCAGATCGCATCGGCGCTGGCGGTCGATACCTGCTGGCCGGTGACGATCCGCGCCAGCCCCTCGAAGCCGCCGGGCGAACTGCGGATTTCGAAACTGCCGGCGCGCTCGGCCACCTGCTCGAGGCGGGGATCGAGCGCAATCAGCGCCCCGAGATGGCGCGTCAGCGCGGCAGGGCTGTCGAGACGGTCTGTCAAAGAAATGTCCTTACGTGCTAGCACTTTGTTATGCTGAAACCCGTCCTCCGCTTCGCCCCGAGCCCCAATGGCTTGCTGCATCTGGGGCACGCCTATTCGGCTTTGTTCACCTCGGTCTGGGCCGAAGCACTCGGTGGCCGGTTTCTCCTGCGCATCGAAGACACCGACCTTACCCGAAGCAAGCCGGAATTCACCGAGGCGATCTTCATCGACCTCGCCTGGCTTGGCCTTGCCTGGGAACAACCGGTGCTGCGCCAATCCACCCGCTTTGCCGTCTATGCTGCTGCGGCCGACCGGCTCAAGGCGCGCGATCTGCTCTACCCCTGTTTCTGTTCGCGCACCGAACGGGCGGCTCATTCCCCTGGCACCGACCCGGACGGCGCGCCGCTCTATCCGGGCACCTGCCGCCACCTGACCGCAGCCGAAATCAAGCAACGCTTCGCCGAGGGACGCGAGGCCAACTGGCGGCTGAAGACCGATGAGGCGATGGCACTGACCGGATTGCTGACCTACAGCGTCGCCGGCCCCACCCCGGCGGATCGGCCGCAGATCCGCTATGCCCGGCCGGAACGCTGGGGCGATGTGGTGCTGCAGCGCAAGGGCACCCCCACCAGCTATCACCTGAGCGTGGTGATCGATGACGACGCGCAAGGCGTCACCCATGTAACCCGCGGCCGCGACATGGAGCCCTCGACCGATATTCACGTGCTGCTGCAGATGCTGCTCGGCCTGAGCTCACCGCTCTACACCTTCCACAAGCTGATCCTCGATGCAGAGGGCAAAAAGCTCAGCAAGTCGAAAGGCTCCACCTCGCTCAGGAGCCTGCGCGAGGCGGGTCGGACGGCGGCGGAGATTCGCAAGGAACTGGGGTTCTGACCGCCTGGCCGGTGCTAACCGCCCCCTACCCTTGATCCCTCCCCGCAAGGGGGAGGGAGACGCAGACTGAGATGCCGGTTTGAGGGTCTCCCTCCCCCTTGCGGGGAGGGGACAGGGGTGGGGGTCCACAGCCACCGGCCTTCGCGGCTATGCCGCCAGCTTCTCAGCCGCAAAGAACGGCGCCACCGTTTCCGCCACTGCCACTCCGAATGGCGTCGCGAAATCCGGGCCGAGTATGGCGTCGAGGCGCGCGTCCTTGAGTTCCATCGGGTTCTCCCACAAATAGCTCATCTTGCTGACCGCCCGCATCAGCGGGTCGACGAGGCCGACGACGTTGAACAGCACGCGCGGGAAGGTGCCCACCTTGAGCTTCACCGGCGCCGCGGCAATGACAGCGCCAGCCATCTGCTCCGGTGTCACGTAGTTGCCGGCGAAATGGAAGTTCTCGAAGGCGGCGAACTCCTTCCTGTGCCAGGCGAGCTTCTCGAAGGCGCGACCGACATCCGGCAGATAGGCCCAGGAATGGCCGACGCCGCGCACGCCCATCATGGCGAACTTGCCTTTCTTCGCCTCGCGCAGCATGGCGAGATCGAACCAGTCGAAGCTGCTTTCAGGCCCATAGAAATCCCCGGCGCGGAGGATGATCGCCTGGATGTCGCCGCTCTTTGCCGCCGCCTCGTACAATGCCTCCACCCGCACGCGAATCTCGCCGCGCGGCGTCTGCGGCCGCTGCTTCAATTCGGGCGTGACGTACCGGTCGGCGGCCGCATAGTTGTAGATATTGCCGGGGAACAGCAGCGTCTTGCCGCTCTTGCCGAGCGCCGCGATCACCCGCTGGTTCTGCGCTTCCATGCGGCCCTGGTCCCACTGGTGGTAGGGCAGGTTCAGCGCATTGACCACCACCTCGGTGTCGCCGATCGCGGCCCGCATCGCCTCGGCGTCATCGGCGTCGCCCTTGATGAAGCGCATCCCCGCGATCGGCTGCTTGTTGGACCGCCCAAAGCCGGAGACGTCCCACCCGGCGGCGACGAAGGCCTTGGCGATGTGGTGGCCGACATGGCCGTTGATACCGATGACGATGACTTTCTGCGCGTTCATTTGCTTGGCTCCCGTACTGATGACGAGCAATGTAGGGGCAACGCAGACGTTGATGAATTGGACAAGGTCGTTCCTTTGCCATACAGAAATGAATGGCTTGGAGGCCTTGAACCATGCCCGATCCCGACTGGTCGTTATGGCGCAGCTTTGGTGCAGTGGTGGAGCACGGCTCGCTCTCGGCTGCCGCGCGCGCCCTTGGCCTGAGCCAGCCGACCCTCGGTCGGCATGTCGAGGCGCTCGAGCAGGCATTGGGGATGAGCCTGTTCGAACGGACGCTCAACGGCTTCCACGCCACCGACACCGCCCTGAAGCTTTATGAGCCGGTGCTGGCCGCGCAGCAGGCTTTGGCCGAGGCGGCGCTGATCGCCGAAGGCGCCAGCGCGGCGCTCACCGGCTCGGTCCGCATCACCTCGAGCACCGTCATGTGCCACTACGTGCTGCCGCCGTTCCTCAACGACCTGCGCCAGAGCTTTCCGCAGGTGGCGATCGAACTGGTGCCTTCGGACTCCGCCGAGAACCTCTTGCTGCGCGAAGCCGATATCGCCGTCCGCATGTTCCGCCCCACCCAGCTCGAACTGATCACCAGAAAGCTCGGCGAGAGCCCGATCGTCACCTGTGCGCATGAAAGCTACATTGCCAGACGTGGCCGGCCGGAAAGCCCCGCGCAGCTGGTCGAGCACGACCTGATCGGTTTCGATCGCTCCGAATTGCTGATCGGGGCCGCCCGCCGCATGGGGTTCGAGTTGAAACGCAGCGACTTCATCGTTCGTACAGACAGCCAGACCAATGCCTGGGAGCTGATCAAGGCCGGCCTCGGCGTCGGCTTCGCCCAGCAACTGCTGGTGGCCGAGACGCGCGGCATGGTGCCGCTATTGCCCGATTTCCGCCCACCGCCGCTGGAAGTGTGGTTGACCACGCATCGCGAACTGTTCACCAGCCGTCGCATTCGTGCCATCTATGACCGACTGGGCGAGGGCCTCAGCCGCTTCCTCGCGAGGACATTATGAACATCACCGGCATCATCACCATCATCGCGCTCGGCGCGGTCGCCATCATCCTGTTCATGGGGCTGTGGAACATGTTCCGCGGCGGCGACCACAACCTCAGCCAGAAGCTGATGCGGGCCCGCGTTATCGCCCAAGCCGTAGCCATCGTGGTGATCCTCGGCGCGCTGTTCTTCTTTGGACGCGGCAGCTGACGCCATCGGCATTTTCGGCTGTGCCCTCACCTTTGAACGGGCCTGTCTGAAGGCATCCTCCCTCCACCTCACCGGTGTCATCCCAGCGAAAGCTGGGACCCAAGTCGCAGCTGACGCAGGTGGATAGATGGGTCCCAGCTTGTCGCTGGGATGACACCGAGTCTGATGGAGCCACAGTGGCCAATTTGTGCAGCAAGCCTTCTTGGGAGGGATGCGGGCTGCCCCCACCAACATCGCAGTGGTGACGCCAACGCACCTGCGATAGCTTCTCGCCACTGACTCGCGGCGAAACGACATGGTCAAGCTCAACAAGATCTACACGCGCACCGGCGACGACGGCACCACCGGGCTGGTGCGTGGTCCGCGGCGCTCCAAGGCCGACCTGCGGGTCGAGTGCTTCGGCACCGTCGACGAGGCCAACAGCTTCATCGGCATGGCGCGGCTCCATACCGGCTCGATGCCCAAGCTCGACCGGTTGCTGGCGCGGGTGCAGAACGACCTGTTCGATCTCGGCTCCGACCTCGCGACCCCAGGGGCCGACCCGGCCGGCGCCGCGCCGTCGCTGCGCATCACCGCGCAGCAGACCGAATGGCTCGAGCAGCAGATCGACAACTACAACGAGGGCCTTGCGCCGCTAACCAGCTTTGTCCTCCCCGGCGGCACGCCGCTGGCGGTAGCGCTGCACCTGGGGCGCACCGTCACCCGCCGCGCCGAACGGCTGGTGGTCGAACTGATCGCGGCCGAGCCCGACGTCAACAACGCCGTGCTGGTCTATCTCAACCGCCTGTCGGACCTGCTGTTCGTCATGGCGCGGGTAGCCAATGCCAATGGCGAGACCGACGTGTTGTGGACACCGGGCAAGTTCGGCCACGACCAGGGACAATCACGCGGCTGATGTTCATTCCGCTGCACGATCGCAATCCGGTCCGGCACATCAGGTTTCCCTATGTCACCTACGGCATCATCGGGCTGAACCTGGTCGTCTTCCTGATCCAGCTGGCGCATGGCAGCGGCATGGCGTTCGACGAGTTCGCCCTGGGCTATGCGGCGGTGCCGGCCTATTTCCTTGAGCCCGGAGCGCCGGACCGGCTGGCTCATCTGCCCGATGGGCTGACGCTCGTCACCTATGCGTTCTTCCACGCCGACTGGCTGCATTTGGGCAGCAACATGCTGTTCCTCTGGGTGTTCGGCGACAATATCGAAGATGCGCTGGGGCATGTGAAGTTCGCCGCCTTCTATCTCTGCTGTGCCGCGCTCTCGGGGCTGGTCTACATCCTCTTCGCCATGGGAACATACACCTGGCTGATCGGCGCTTCTGGCGCGGTGGCGGGTGTAATGGGCGCCTATATCGTCCTTTATCCGCATGCCCGGGTCTATGTGCTGCTCGGCCTCACGATCCCGATCCCGCTGCCGCTGCCGGCGCTGTGGATGCTCGGCGCCTGGGCGGCGGTACAGCTGTTCTACCTGATCTTCGGTGACGCCAGCCCGGTCGCCTGGTCGGCCCATGTCGGCGGGCTGATCGCCGGGGCGGCGCTCTGCGTCCCCCTCAAGCGACGCGACGTGGCGCTGTTCGGCGGGCGCTGATCCGTAAACGATTGATTCACGATCGCACCATTCCGGCACAGTCGCGGGAAGGTTTCGTTTACGCCCCGGTCATACAACGCCGGGGATGGACATGGATCTGACATCGCAGCTGCTTGCCGCACGTTCGCAGGGGACGCAGCATTCGATCGCCATTGCGGTACTGAAGAAGTCGCACGAGATGGAAATGTCGCTGATCCAGATGGTCGACAGCGTGGCGCGTTCCGCTCCACCGCCCGGCCAGGGGACCAGGGTCGACAAGATCGCCTGACCAGCCGGAGGGGGGTGATGAACCTCGACACGTCGATCTATCGCATGGCTTTCCGTGAGGCCGACACGCTCGGCGTCGCCCAGGTACTGGTTGCCAAGAAGCGCGCCGACCTTGAACACCAGATGCTGCTCAAACAGGTCAACGAAGGTTCGGCCTCGAACGGCGCCGATCTCGAACGCGCCCTGACCGATATGGAGCAGCGCTCCGACGCCTTCGTCGGCCGCATCATCGACCGCACCGCCTGAACACCCGTTCAGCAACCCCTTCCCCAAAGCCATGTCCCTGAACCCCCTCTGAACGGAGGGGCCAATCTGCCCGTGTCCCTGCAAAACTGTGCGCTTGCGGGGTCTGTCCCATCGGGGCAAAAGCGACCGCTTTCAGCGGGGGGACACGCTGAACAGGAGATTGGCCCATGACGAAGACGGGCTACGAGAAGATGGTATCGGGCGAGCTCTATGAAGGGCCGGACTGGGACCTGATCGAAATGCAGGTCGAGGCAAGAAAGAAACTCGACCGCCTCAACGCCGTGCCCAGCTGGGACATGGCAAACCGCACCGCGATGTTCCGCGATCAGCTCGGCAGCTTCGGCGAGAGCTTCGTTCTAAGCCCCGTGACCTGGGAATATGGCAAGCACATCCATATCGGCGAAGGCGTGTTCATCAATTTCGAGTGCGTCTTTCTCGATGGCGCCGAGGTGCGCATCGGCGACGGCACCGCCATCGCCCCGCGCGTCATGTTCCTCACCGCCGGCCACCCGGTCGACCCGCATGAGCGCGAGCGTCGCGACCCCAAGACCGGCAAGCTGATCGGCGCCCAGTGCATCAACAAGCCGATCAGCATCGGCAAGCACTGCTGGATCGGCGCCGGCACCATCATCGTTGGCGGCGTCAGCATCGGCGATGGCACCACCATCGGCGCCGGCAGCGTGGTGACCCGCGACATACCCGCCGGCGTGCTCGCCGCCGGCAACCCCTGCCGGGTGATCCGCAAGGCCGACGCCAAGCCGATGCGGCAGGCGGCCAACGCGGCCTGAATCTGAGCGCTTGGCGCCCCTCACCCCGGCCCTCTCCCCAGAGGGGCGAGGGGGCGATTGGCTCACCGGCAGTGCCACACGCGTCCCCTCGCCCCTCTGGGGAGAGGGTTAGGGTGAGGGGCGCCAAGCACACCGGTATTCGCTGCCTACCGAACCAGAAACGCCTCGACCTCAGCCCGCGACGGCGCCCCCAATCGTCCGCCGAACCGCGTGCATTTGATCGCCGCCGCTGCCGAAGCAAAGGCGATGACGTTGCGCATCGGCCAGCCCTCGAGCAGCCCGACGGCGAACCCGGCATGGAACACATCGCCCGCCGCCAGCGTATCGATCGCCTCGATTTTCGGCGCCGGCGAATGGCGGATCCCACCGCCCTCGCTCCACCAGCAGCCATCGGCGCCAGCGGTCACCGCAACGAAGCCGCCATGGCTAACCGCCAGCCACCCGGCCGCCTGCTCCGGGGTGTCCGCCCCGGTCACCAGCTTTGCTGCGCTCTCCGATGCCACCACATGCGTCGCCATGGGCAACAAGCCATCGAGCACGTCGCGCGCCGCCATGTCGGCATCGAGGATCGCCGGAATGCCCGCCGCCTTCGCTGCCGCCAGCGCCAGCGCCGCTGCGCTCGGCCAGCGGACGTCAACCATCACCGCATCGATGCCACCGAGATCCGGGGCAGCCTCGGGCGATGCCATCAGCGTTGGATCGTAGCGCGGCACGATCATCGTCGCGCCGCTGCGATCCATGAAGATCGAGGAAAAGCCCGAGCGCGAACCGGCGACGCGCCGCACCCGCGAACAGTCGACGCCTTCGCCCGAGATCTGCTGCACCAGCCGGTCGCCGGTGACGTCGTCGCCGGCCGAGGCCCAGAGCGCCGCCTTGCCGCCGAGCCGCACGATGCTCGCCGCCTGCGCAGCCGCCATGCCCTCGGCGACTTCGACCGCGTCGAGCGGAATGACTTTGCCCGGCCCATCCGGCAGGCGGTCCAGCCGGAAGATGGTGTCCATGGTCAGGGCACCGACGCAGAGGATCCGGCGCATGAGGGTCAGGTCCCGATCAGCGTGTCGATGACGTTGTGGCCGTCAGCCGAATCCCACTCGGCCGGCCCTTGCAGCACTGCGAGCTCACAGCCTTTTTCGTCGAGCAGCAACGTTGCCGGCAACCCGATCGCCACCGCCTGCTGCTGCAGCCGCTTGAACGCATCGAAAGTCGAATCCGCATAAAGCGGCAGGTTGTTGAGCCCCTCGTCGGCGAGGAATTTCTTCGCCTTTTCGAGCCCGGTCTCGCCCACATCAAGATTGATCGGCAACACCATGAAGCTGTCGGAATTGTACTTCGTCGCGATGGCGTCGAGCGCGGGCATTTCCTCTCGGCACGGCACGCACCAACTGGCCCAGAAGTTCACCAATAGCTTCCTGCCGGCAAAGCTGCCGATGGTGACCGGCGCCCCCGCTGCATCCTTGAACGACATATCGGCATAGCCGCGCCCTTCGCCGGTGCCGTTGAGCGCCGCCAGCATGCCGATGGCGGCAGCGTCGATCCTCTGCCCTTTCACCACCTGCGGGTCGCACTGCGTCGCCTGCGCCGGCATGAAGTTGCCAATAGCGAGGGTAAGGACTAGTGCTAGCGCCGCGCTGCCGAGGGCAATCAGCATGACCCGCCTGGGCTGCAATCTGCGGGTCGGTGCGGGCTTTTCGTCGGTCATAGGTCTACCGTTGGAGTTGAGATGAGCAATCGCATGTGGGGCGGCCGTTTTGCGACCGGGCCCGACGCCATCATGGAAGAGATCAACGCCTCCATCGGCTTCGATCAGCGACTCTACAAGCAGGACATCGCCGGCTCTATCGCACACGCCACCATGCTGGCGGAAGTGGGCATCCTGACCCAGGCGGATCGCGACGCGATCATCACCGGCCTAAAGGCCGTGCTCGACGAGATCGAGACAAACCGGTTCACGTTCTCGCGTTCGCTCGAGGACATCCACATGAACGTGGAAAGCCGGCTGAAGGAAGTGATCGGCGATGCCGCCGGGCGCCTCCACACCGCCCGCTCGCGCAACGACCAGGTGGCGACCGATTTCCGCCTCTATGTCCGCGACGCCATCGATACACTGCTGGCGCAGGTCAAGACCCTGCAGCTGGCGCTGGTGAAGCGGGCTGAGGAAGAAGTCGCGACCATCATGCCCGGCTTCACCCACCTGCAGAACGCCCAGCCGGTGACCTTCGGCCACCACCTGCTCGCCTATGTCGAAATGCTCGGCCGCGACTATGGCCGCTTCGAGGATGCGCGCAGGCGCCTCAACGAAAGCCCGCTCGGCTCCGCCGCCCTCGCCGGCACCCCCTACCCGATCGACCGCGACATGACGGCCAAAGCGCTCGGCTTCGATCGCCCCACCGCCAACTCGCTCGACGCCGTCTCCGATCGCGATTTCATCCTCGAGACGCTCTCGGCAGCCAGCCTCTGCGCCATGCACCTTTCCCGCTTCGCCGAGGAACTGGTGATCTGGTCCTCGTCGCAGTTCGGCTTCGTCAAGCTCAGCGACAAGTTCACCACCGGCTCCTCGATCATGCCGCAGAAGCGCAACCCCGACGCTGCCGAGCTGATCCGCGCCAAGGTCGGCCGCATCATGGGCGCGCTGACCAGCCTGCTGATCGTCATGAAGGGCCTGCCGCTCGCCTATTCCAAGGACATGCAGGAAGACAAGGAAGTCGCCTTCGACGCGCTGGATTCCCTCAGCCTGTCGCTCGCTGCGATGACCGGCATGGTCGAGGACCTGAAGGCCAATCGGGAGAAGATGCGCGCCTCGGCGAATGCCGGCTTCTCCACCGCCACCGATATCGCCGACTGGCTGGTGAAACAGGCCAACATTCCGTTCCGCGAAGCCCACCACATCACCGGGCAGATCGTGGCTTTGGCCGAGCAGAAGGGCATGAGCCTCGATGGCCTCACCATCGAGGATTTCAAGTTCATCGACCACCGCATCGACAGCCGCATCCACAAGGTGCTGAGCGTCGAGAGCTCGGTCGCCGCCCGCAAAAGCTATGGCGGCACCGCGCCCGAAAACGTCGCCTGGCAGGCGGCCCGCTGGAAGGAAATCCTCACCGGCGTGAAGTCCGAGCCGGTCAGCGTCAAGAAATCCGGGGGTCACGGCGACGGTGGAGTGGAGTAGGCTCCGGCCATGCCGCTCAAACCGCGTATCCTGCATCTCACCGCTGCGCATGTCGCCCGTATCCCGGTGATCGAGGATCCGGGTCAGCCGACTTACCCCGGTATCCGCCCGGCGACCGAAGCCGACTATGAGGCCGAGGTGGCGCGCATCATCGACACTGCGCCCACCGGCGAGTTCTGGATCTTCGCCCTGAGTTCGCTGATCTGGAACCCGGCTACCGAGTTCGATCAGCAGCGCATCGCCGTCGCCAGCGGCTGGCACCGCAGCTTTTGCCTGTTCGACCAACGCTGGCGAGGCAATCCCAGGCAGCCGGGACTGATGATGTGCCTCGATCGCGGCGGCAGTTGCCGCAGCGTCGCCTTTCGCATCCCTGCCGGGACCATCAAGACCAACATGGACAAGCTGGTGCGCCGCGAGATGAGCATGGTGCCCAACGCCTTCCCGGGGCGCTGGATCAAGGTCGCAACCGCCGACGGGCCGCTCACTGCCCTGGCGTTTGCGATCGACCGCAAGAGCACGCGTTACGTAGGCGGCCTGACCCTGGCGGAGCGCGCCGACCGGCTGGCGCAGGCGCATGGCTGGAAAGGGTCGATGGCCGAATACGTGCTGTCGACCGTCACCAAGCTCGAGGAGTACGGCATCCACGACCGCAACCTTTGGGCCATCCAGCAAATGGTTGCGGAACGGATCGACCATCACTGGCCGGCGCAGGCCTAGCGATACGCACCGGGTCATTCCCGCGAAAGCGGGAACCTCTGTTGCGGAGCGTGCGGCAAACGGAGATCCCCGCTTTCGGGGGATGACGCCGAGTGTAGGGCAGCCGGTGGCGACGTGAGCCATCATCATCCTCAATCACCCCCATCAATAACTCCAGCTTCCGCTGCCCGGCGTTTTCGCCTAGAGCTTCCGCCCGGATTTCGTAGGGGCGCAGACCTTGGTGCATCACTTCCAGTATCGCGACGACCGGCTGTTTGCCGAGGAGGTCGACCTGACCGCGCTCGCCGGCAAGGTGGGCACTCCGTTCTACGTCTATTCCGCCGCGACGCTCCGCCGCCACGTGCAGGTGATGCGCGATGCCTTCAAGGGCATCGATACGCTGGTCGCCTATGCCATGAAGGCCAACTCCAACCAGGCGGTGATCAAGTTGATCGCCAAGCAAGGCGCCGGCGCTGACGTGGTCTCGGGTGGCGAGCTGGAGCGCGCCATCGCGGCAGGCGTTCCCGCCGATCGCATCGTCTTTTCGGGCGTCGGCAAGACCTTTGCCGAGATGCGCCGGGCGCTGGAAGTCGGCATCAAGTGCTTTAATCTCGAAAGCGAGCCAGAGCTCGAGCGGCTGAGCGACGTCGCCGTCTCCATGGGGATGACGGCCCCGGTTTCGGTGCGCATCAACCCCGATGTCGACGCCGGCACCCACGCCAAGATTTCCACCGGCAAGGCCGAGAACAAGTTTGGCATCCCGTTCGCGCGGGCCCGCGAGGTCTATGCCCGCATCGCAGCGCTGCCCGGCGTGCGTGCCGTCGGGGTCGACATGCATATCGGCAGCCAGATCACCGATATGCGGCCCTTCGACAATGCCTTTGCACTGCTCGCCCAGCTGGTGCGCGACCTCAAGGCGGCTGGCCATGATATCCGCCACGCCGATGTCGGCGGCGGCCTCGGCATCCCCTACCACCACGACGAAGACGCGCCACCGGCGCCGCCCGCTTATGCCGAGATCGTCAGGAAGCATATCGGCCCGCTCGGCGTATCGCTGGTGCTGGAGCCCGGCCGGCTGATCGTCGGCAATGCCGGCATCCTTGTCACCAAGGTCGAGTATGTGAAGGAAGGCGGCAAGACCTTCGTCATCGTCGATGCGGCGATGAACGACCTGATCCGCCCGACCCTCTACGAGGCGCATCACGACATCCAGCCGGTGATCCACTCCAACCTCGCACAGATCACCGCCGACGTGGTCGGTCCGGTCTGCGAGACCGGCGACTTCATCGCCCAGGATCGGAAGATGGCGGGCGTCAAGGAAGGCGACCTGCTCGCCGTCATGTCGGCTGGCGCCTATGGCGCGGTGATGGCCTCGACCTACAACTCGCGGCCGTTGGTGCCTGAAGTGCTGGTCGATGGCGACAAGTGGCACGTCATCCGCCCGCGCAAGTCGATCGAAGAACTGATCGCGCTCGACAGCGTGCCGGACTGGGTGTGATCTCCGCTCCCCTCCCCCTTGAGGGGAGGGGCTGGGGGTGGGGGTCCATCGGTGATCACCGCACCACCCCCTCCCTCAACCCCTCCTCTCAAGGGGGAGGGAGGCGATCGCTGCCGGGACCGTTGATCAAACCTACACCATCCAGCTCGCCAGCACCGGCGCCAGCACCGAGGTCAGCACGGCGTTGAGCCCCATGGCGATGCCGGCAAAGGTGCCGGCCACCGGATCGACCGCGAACGCCCGGGCCGTACCGATGCCGTGTGAGGCAAGGCCCACCGAGAAGCCGCGCGCTGCATAGTCGGTGATCTTCAAGGCGTTCATGATCGGGGTCACCAGCACCGCGCCGGTGACCCCGGTCAGCACCACCAGCACCGCGGTGAGCGAGGGCGAGCCGCCGATCTGCTCGGCAATGCCCATGGCGACGCCCGCCGTGACCGATTTCGGCACCATGGCCAGCAGCACGTCGGGTGGCAGCCCGAACAGCCGGCCGAGCAGCACCACCGAGACGATCGCCGTCACCGAGCCCGCCAGCAGTGCGCCGAGCAGCGGCAACAGGTTCTCCATCACGATCTTGCGGTTGGTGACCAGCGGCACCGCGATGGCGACGATCGCCGGGCCGAGCAGGAAATGCACGAACTGCGCGCCCTCGAAATAGCGCGCGTAGGGCGTGCCGGTGACGAGCAGCACCACGCCGACCGCGATGATCGAAACCAGCACCGGATTGACCAGCGGGTTGCGGCCCGATTTCCGCGCCAGCCAGTCTGCCCCGACCCAGACGCAGAGCGTCACCGTCAGCCACAGCAGCGGCGTCGAGCTGAGATAGACCCAGAGCGCAAACGGGTCGTTCATGGCCGCTTCCCGGTCCAGCGCTTCACGGCGAGGAACGCCCCGACCGTCGCCAGCATGGTCAGCACCGCCGAGACGACCAGCGTCAGGACGATCCCCACGCCATAGTCGCCGAGCAGCCCCAACTGCTGCACGACGCCGACGCCGGTCGGCACGAACAGGAGCCCCAGCCCGCCGACGAGGAAGGTGCTGACCTTGTCGAGCAGCGTGCCCTTGAGGTCGGGCCGCCGGTGCACCCAGGCCAGCAGCACCACGGCGAGGAGGATCAGCCCGACCACCGGGCCGGGCATCGGCAAGGCCAGCGAGCGCGCCAGGATTTCGCCGCCGAGCTGGCAGGCGAGCAGCAATGCGAGAATGGCAATCATGACCGCGACTATCGGAGCGCTCGGCTGCCGGTGCAAGCTGCTGACAGACCCTGTCAGTACGCTCGAGCTAGTTTATGGCTGTCCCGAGGAGGCCCCGATGACCGATGCACTGACCGACCGCCAGCTCAACCGCGCCACCCTCGCCCGCCAGTTGCTGCTCGAGCGCAGCGACAAGGGCATCGTCGAAACCATCGAGTGGCTGCTGGGACAGCAGGCGCAGCAAACGCATGATCCCTATATCGGGCTCTGGTCGCGGCTCAACGGCTTCACCCACGAAGCGTTGACCGCACTGATCGTCGACCGCACGCTGGCCCGTGCCACCACCATGCGCGGCACGCTGCATCTGCACACCGCCGACGACCTGATCGGCATCCGTGCACAGGTGCAGCCCTTCCTCCGCTCGGTATGGCAGAGCAATTTCCGGAAGCGGTTCGGCGACAATGACGAGGCCCAGGTGCTCGCGCTGGCCCGCGAGCTGCTCGACGCCGAGCCGATGACAGCCGGCCAGCTCGGCAAGCGCCTCGCCGAGCGCTTCCCCACTGCCGAACCGCTGGCCATGACCATGCTGCTGCAAACCTCCGATGCGCTGATCCAGATCCCGCCGACGCGCATCTGGGGCTCCGGCCACGCGCCGCTGTTGACCCGCATCGACAACTGGCTGCCCAAGCCGCACCAGCGCCCGCTGTCACGCGAAACCCTGGTGCGCCGCTACCTCGCCGCCTATGGCCCGGCCAGCGTCGCCGACATGCAGAGCTGGTCGCGCCTGACCAAGCTCGGCGAAGTGTTCGAGGCGCTGCGGCCAGAACTCGTCACCTTCATCGCCCCCGACGGCCGCGAGCTGTTCGATCTGCCCGAAGCGCCGCGCCCCGACGCCGACACACCGGCCCCGGTCCGCTTCATGCCGTTGTTCGAAAATGCCTTTCTCGGCTACGACAACCGCCGCCGCGTCCTCGCCGCGGACGACGAACAACGCGGCGATTTCCTGCACGACGCCAGGCCCTCGGTGCTGGTCGACGGCATCATCTCGGCCGCCTGGGCGATCGACAGCAGGAAGGGCGCGGCGGTGCTCACCATCACGCCCTACCACAGGCTCAGGAAGAAAGACGTCGCCGAGATCGAGCGCGAGGGCCTGAAGTTCCTGCGCTTCATGGAGGAGCAGGCGGAGACGTTCGACGTCCGGGTGTTGGAGCTCGCGGACTGAGACTCCCCGGAGCCCGGCACCTCGATGGTTCGGTTCGAGCGTCCCCTCGCCCCTGAGGGGAGAGGGTAGTGCAGCTAGGACCGCCAGGTCCGTAGCGAAACTAGGGTGAGGGGTTCAGCTTCTCAACGAGCGCGTATGGCACCGCTTCACCCCTCATCCGGCGCTGCGCGCGGCGAGGGCTGCGCCCTCGACCGGTGCCCCTGAGGGGCGAAGGGACCGAGGGGGGCCCACGACGCCCGCGTTCACCCCATCATCGCCTGACGCGCCAGCGAAATGATCTCCGGCGGCCGGCCGGCGAGGGCGTCGTCGACCTTTTCCAGCACCTGCGCCAGCGTGAACGGCTTGGGGATCACATCGTAGATCAGCTGATCGAGCCCATGCGCGCGCTCGCGCTGGTCCGCAAAGCCGGTCATCAGCATGATGGTGACTTCGGGCCAGGCGGAAGCGACGTTGAGCGCCAGCGCGATCCCGTCCATCACCGGCATCTTGATGTCCGAGAGCAAGAGGTCGAAGCGCCCCTGCTCTTCCTGCATCACTTCGGCGGCGAGCCCGCCATCCTCGGCTTCCACCACGTCGTGGCCCATATGCGCGAGGGCGCGCGACACGAACGCACGCACGCCATCATCGTCTTCGGCAAGCAGGATTCTGGCCATCAGTGTATGGTCTCTTCAGGTATCTTGTTGGTTGCCACGGGCGGAATAGCCGCGACGTTCTGCCACCTCGAGGCAAAGCCCAGGCGCAATTGCGTCGCGCCCTCAGGCGGAGACGCGAGTTCGGCGGAAAAGGCCACGGCCTCGCCCGGCTCGACATCGGGCGCCGGCGGCATGACGCTCCACTGATAGAGCGGCGCGCCCTTGGCATCGAGCAGGCTCACCACCACCGGTGGCACCACCACGCGGCGCGCCTCGACGCCACGGATGGTGGCGGTGACGCTGATCACATCGCTGTCGCCGCGCCGGCTCATCACCGTGGAAACCTCGGAAAACTCCAGGCCGACGACATTCACCCCCATGCCGAGCGCCGAATAGACACCCGCCATCTCGGGCGCGAACTTGACGATCTCGGTGCGGAACAGCAGGCCACCGGCGAGCACGACCACGAGCAGGCCGACCGCCCCGATGCGGATCATCCGGAACAGCTTGGCGGCCGGCAGCCGGCGCGCCACGGCGCGTTGCCGCTTCTCGAGCTTGCCATTGGCGGCCCGTTCGGCCGCCGTGGGTTTTGCAGCGGCCGGTGGGGCCGGTGCCGGCTCGGCCGGCTTGGGCGCAATGGCGGCTTTGATTTCGGCAATCGAGCGCACCACCTCGGGTGGCGGCGCCCCATCGGGCATTACCCCACGCAGCGATGCAGGAATCTCGGCGATCCCCGTGCGAGTCTCGATCGCCTTGAACTCGCGATCGAGCGCCTCTTCCTCGGTCGGCGTGAACAGCTTGTCGTCATCCGGCGGCGGCGTCTGGGCCTCCGCCATCCAGGCCTTGCCGCAATGTGCGCAGCTGACCTTGCGGCCGCGCGGCCCGAGCGTTTCGGGCGGTACCTGGTACCGCGTGCCGCAATGCGGGCAGGCAATGACGACTGTCGCTGGCTGGGGTGAACGCATGCGGTGAAGCTAGCGGCGGCGGGTTAAGTTTCCTCAAACCCGAACCTCGAAACTACCGCGGCCGAGGCATCGGCCGACCAAGATTTGGGCTGAATTATGGGTGAGAACCCCGCCCGGGCGGGATGCCGCTGTTATGATGCCTCACAACTGATTCGGAGCGGATGGCCCGGTGATCGAGTTCTCCAATGTCGGCCTGCGCTATGGGCAGGGGCCTGAGATCCTTCGCGATCTCAATTTCCGCATCGAACCCGGCACGTTCCATTTCCTCACCGGCCCCTCCGGGTCGGGCAAGACATCGCTGCTGAAACTGCTGCTGCTGTCGCTGCGGCCGACCCGCGGCCGGGTCACCCTGTTCGGCAAGGACACTTCGGCGCTCGACCAGGATGCGCTGCTGCAGATGCGCCGCCACATCGGCATCGTGTTCCAGGAATTCCGCCTGCTCGATCACCTCACCACCTTCGAGAACGTGGCGTTGCCGCTGCGTGTGCTGGGCGAACCCGAGGCGAGCTACCGCGCCAACGTCACCGAACTGCTCGAATGGGTCGGGCTCGGCCAGCGCCTCGATGCGCTGCCGGCCGTACTGTCAGGCGGCGAGAAGCAGCGCGCCGCCATCGCCCGCGCGGTGATCGGCCGGCCGGATATCCTCCTTGCCGACGAGCCCACCGGCAACGTCGACCCCGAGCTGTCGCTGCGGCTGGTGCGGCTGTTTGCCGAACTCAACAAGATGGGGACGACCATCATCCTCGCAACGCACGAGTTGCCGCTGCTCGACGCCTTCCCTTTCCCGCGCATGATCCTCAACGAGGGGGAGATCGTCTTTGCCGATTGAGCTGAAGCTCCCCCGCTTCGCCGGGATCGAGAACCGTGAGCGCGCTGCCGCCATCGTGCCGGAACGCTCGGTGGCCGGCCGCACCCTGGTGCTGCTGATCGCCATCATGACCTTCCTGTCGGGCGTGACTCTGGGCGGCGTGGTGCTGGTGCAGAAATCCGCCATTGCCTGGTCCTCCGATGTCGGCCGTGAGATGACCATCCAGATCCGCCCGGTGGAGGGCGAGGTGATGGACTCGAACCTTCGCACCGCCGTGGCGCTGGCTGAAGCGACACCGGGCGTTGCCGCGGCGCGAGCCCTGACGCTCGAGGAAAGCCAGAAGCTGCTCGAGCCGTGGCTCGGTGCCGGGCTCGACTTGACCGCCATCGACATCCCCCGGTTGGTCGTCGTGCAGCTCGCCGACCCGGCCGAAGCCGATGTCGAAAAGCTGCAGCGCGACCTTGCCGCAGTAAAGGGCGCGAGCCTCGATACCCATGCCGCCTGGCGGCAGCAGCTCAACGTCATGGCCGGCACCATCGTCGCTTCGGGCCTCCTGGTGCTGACGCTGATCGTCGTTGCGACCGTGCTCGCCATCGTCTTCGCCACCCGGGGCACCATGGCGTCGAACCGCGAGATCGTCGATGTGCTGCACTTCATCGGCGCTTCGAACAACTTCATCGCCGGCGAGTTCCAGGGGCGATTTCTCACCATCGGCTTCCGCGGCGGCATTTTCGGCGGGCTCGCGGCGCTGCTGTTCTTCCTTCTTGTCGGCGTCGCCGCCGGCTCGGTGGTGCCACAGGAGGCCGGCCAGCAGCTCGGCATCCTGTTCGGCCGCTTCGCGCTCGGCATTGACGGCATGTTTGGCATTCTCGCCGTGGTGCCGGTGATCGCCGCGCTGACCGCCATCACCTCGCGCATGACGGTGCGCCGCTTCCTGCAGAAGACGTCGTAGGCCGGAGGCTGCCGCAGGCGCCGATTTCTCGCTTGTTCGCCAGCGTCGTAGCAGGCACGCTCCGCGCAAAACGAGGAGGATCGGTTTTGCTCGGCCAGGCGCTACGCTCGCTGCTGTTCTATGCGGTGTTCTACCTGCAGACCGTGGTGCTGGCGATCGTCGTCGGCATCAGCGCCATCTGGGGACGCACCCGGTTCGGCTGGGCCCTGGCGCTCTACTGGATCCACTCGCACATCCTGGCGCTGCGGCTGATCGCCGGCATCAAGACCGATGTCGAGGGCATGGAGAACATTCCCGACGGCCCCTGCATCATTGCTTCCAAGCACATGAGCGACTGGGACATCTTTGCGCTTCTGCCCGGAGCGAAGCGTCCCGCCTTCATCGCCAAGAAGGAGCTGATGGATATCCCGTTCTTCGGCCAGGCGGCGATGGCCTTCGACACCATCCGCGTCGACCGCTCGAAAGGCGGCGATGCCATCCCGCTGATGCTTTCCGACGCCCGCCGCTCGCTCGCCAAGGGCGCCCGCATCATCATCTTCCCCGAAGGGACCCGCAAGGCGCCGCTCGAACCCTATGATTACCGCTACGGCGTGGTCCGGCTTTACGAGGGTCTCAACATCCCCGTAGTGCCGGTGGCGCTCAATTCCGGCCTGTTCTGGGGCCGCAACAGCCTGCTGCTGTGGTCCGGCACCGCCCGCGCCAGGTTCCTCCCGGCCATCCCGCCGGGCCTGCCGGTAGAGGAGTTTCGCACCCGCCTGATTTCGGCGATCGAGGGCGAAACCAACCGGCTGATCCTTCAAGCATACGAGGATGGCCTGAGCCGGCCGATCGCGCCCGAACTGCGCGACAGGCTCGAGAAGCTGAAGCAAGGGATAGCGCCCGGCCCAGCGCCGACCACTACATCTTGACGAAACAGGCGACGCAGCCCATAGGTGTAGAGGCCACGCAGGGCGGTGCTTGACATTTAGCCCAAATTTGTTCTACATTCGTTCTCTTTCGCCGAGTACCGAAGGGAGCCGGGGGCATGGTGCCGACACTCGATCGTACGCTGTTGCAGCACGCCACCGTGCATCCGGTGAACTGGCGTGGTCGCTCGGGTCGCTATTACGCCCTCGAACCCCTCCGCCTCGACGATTTCAGCTTCAAGGCCGACGAACTCTATCTGATCGCGCTCGGTCCGCACGTCATGTGGGCGGGCGGCGCCGCCGACCTGGTCGAAGACCCGGTGAGCCGCGCCCGCTTTCGCCTCGCCATGGACTGCGCTGACCGCGTCTTCCACGTTGAAACCAGCGCCGACGCCATCGAGCGGCTCACCGTGGTGTGGGACCTCGAAGGCGCCGAACCGATCATCGGGCTGAGCGCAGCCTGACGACAGCCGATAGAGACGGCCCCCTCCCGGCCTCCCCCGTAAAGGGGGAGGTGCAGAGTCGAGGCTCTCTTCGATGGTGCCAAGCACACCAGCGGGCACCTCCCCCCTTGTGGGGAAGGATGGGAGGGGGCCGTCTCTCTCAGTCGGCCCTATGCCCCCGCCACCACCGGCACATCCGTGCCGTTCAGCGCCGCCACCACCTCGTCGAGGTACCGATCGACGATCCCCAGTTCGTGCAGTTTCCGCGCCGTCTCGAGCACGTATTCCGGGTTCGCCCCGGACTCCCCCACTCCGGCCCGCACGATCCGCACCTGTTCGGCAATGGCGAGCTTGCCCGCATATTGCAGGTGCCGCGTATCGGCGAGAAAGGCCAGCGACGGCACCAGCCCACCATCGGCGAGTTCGATCTGCCGGGTCGCCTCGCGATAGACGCCGCGATCCATCTCGCGCTCGCTGAGATAGGCGTGCACGCTATCCCACTCGGTATCGTCGACCTCGAATGCCATGCCGCGACAGGAGCCGCCCGGCATCAGCCCGAACACCAAACCGGGCTGCGCCTCGGTGCCGCGATGCCGGTAGGAATAGACGCAGAGCCGGCGGTGCACGCCGCGCAGCAGCGCCGGCACTTGCCGGATGAAGGCAAAGCCCGGCCGCCAGATCAAGGAGCCGTAGCCGAACACCCAATGCGTTGAATTCTGCTGCACGAAACGTCCACTCGCCTTGCCCCGGTCACGTTCCTACCGATACGGTCCGCGCCGCGCAATTGGCGCGCCGGAATGGGAGACCTGACGTTGCGGAAGTTCATGTGGCTCGCCATCGCGGTGGTTGTCGTGGTCGGGCTATGGACCGCCGGCTGGGTGTGGGCCGCCGGCGAGGCGACGCGGCAGATCAAACTCCTCGGCGAGGCCGACGGCGAAACCATGCCCAAGCTCACCTGCGGCACCCTGGATGTCTCCGGTTTTCCGTTCCGCTTCGATCTCGAATGCCTCGACGCAACGCTGATCGACCAGGATCTCACTGCGACTTTTGCCGGCCTCAAGGGCTCGGTACTGGTCTACGCGCCGTCGCACCTGATCTTTTCCGCCAAGGCGCCCTTTGCGCTCGCCGATGCCTTCTCCGGCAGCCAGCGCCGGCTCGATTTCGGCGCCCTTGAAGGCAGCCTGCGGCTGACCTCCACCGACCTGATCCGCGGCCTCGGCGGCGAGGGCTGGCGCATCGCCCGCTTCTCGCTGGTCGCCGACGACCTGGCGGTCACCGACATCGTCGCCGGCGAGATCGTCGAGGCGCGCGCCAAGCATGTCGAAGCGCACCTGCTCGATGTCCCCGAACTGCACGACCAGGCCGCCGGCACCGCGGCTTTGCGCGGGTACCTGACGACCACGGCGCTCGACCTGCCGGGGCTGCAGGTCATCGCGGCCGATACCAGCGCCGAAGTCGAGCTCACCGCCGTGCCCGACGATCTTCGCGCCTTCGGCGAGCCCGATGCGCTGCGTCGCTGGCAGGCGGCCGGCGGTGCGCTGAGCCTCGCCAAACTTGCCGGCAGCCAGCCGCAGCCCGAAGAACGCTTCGAAATCACCGGCGCGCTGAAGCTCAATGGCGGCGGCTACCCGGAGGGCGAAATCAACTACACCACCAAAGGCGTGCTGGACCGCTTCGCCCAGTTCGTGCCGGCCATGCAACTCGCCATGCTGCGCGGCGCCCCCAACGCCGACGGCAGCTTCCGCAATACCCTCACCATCGTCGATGGCCAGGTGAAGCTGCTCGCCGTGCCGCTCGCGCAGTTGCTGCCGTTGTTCTGAGTTCACCTCTCCCTTGGGGGAGAGGGGACGACGACGGCGAACCTGGGGTTCTAAGCGTCCTCGCCGCCGCCGTGTTCGCGCACCATGACCGGAGAGACGTCGGTCGGCGGCACCACCGCGGCCTCCGGCGTGCCGTGCGGGCGGCCGAAATCGGGGGCCGCAGTTTCCTGGCCGGCGGTGATGATCGAGCGACGGATGGCGCGGGTGCGGGTAAACAGCGCCTGCATGCCCTCGCCGTCGCCCACCCGCACCATGCGCTGCAGGGTCGAGAGATCCTCGAGGAAGCGCCCGAGCATCTCCAGCACCGCCTCGCGGTTGGTGAGGAACACGTCGCGCCACATCACCGGGTCACTGGCCGCGATGCGCGTGAAATCTCTGAAGCCCGAGGCCGAGAACTTGATCACCTCAGATTGCGTCGCCGCCTCGAGATCGGCGACCGTACCGACAATATTGTAGGCAATCAGGTGCGGCACATGGCTGGTAATCGCCAGCACCAGGTCGTGGTGGGCGGCATCCATCACCTCGACGTTCGAACCGAGCGCCCCCCAGAACGACACCAGCCGATCGACCGCCACCGGATCGACCTCCGGCTTCGGCGTCAGCACGCACCAGCGCCCGACGAACAGATCGGGGAAGCCGGCGGACGGGCCAGAATGCTCGGTGCCGGCAATCGGGTGACCGGGGATGAAGTGCACACCCGCCGGCAGCAGCGGCTCCAGCGCCTTCATCACCTGGCCTTTGACCGAACCCACATCGGAGAGGATGGCGCCTGGCGCCAGGTGCCCGCCGATCTGTTTCATCACATCGGCATAGACACCCACCGGGGTGCAGAGAATGACGAGATCGGCGCCTTCGACGGCTTCCGCCGCATCGAGGGTGTAGATATCGCCCAGCCCCAGCGTCCGCGCCTCTTCGAGCGTTGCGGACTTACGGGTGGTGATGGCGATGGTCTTGGCGAGGCCCTTGAGCTTCACCGCCCGGGCGATGGAGGAGCCGATCAGGCCGATGCCGATAAGCGTGAGTTTTTCAAACATCAGTTGCTTGCCCCCGGCGCTCCGAACGCCTTCAGAATTTCGACGACTGCCCGCATGTGCTCTTCGAGCCCGATCGAGATGCGCAGGCCCTCGGGTATGCCATAGCCATGCATTTCACGCACCAGCAGCCCCTTGTCGCGCAGCGCCGCGAACGCCGCCTTCGCAGTCGCTACATCCTCGAACAAGGCCAGGATGAAGTTGCCCTGGCTCGGCGGCACCCGGATAGCGTTCGAGTTGAGCGCCCCGGTAAGCCAGCCGCGCCAGCGCGCATTGTGGTCGCGGAGCTTTGCCGTGAACGCCACGTCGCGCGCTGCTGCTGCGGCCGCCGCCTGCCCGGAAAGCGAAACGTTGAAGGGCCCGCGGATACGGTTGATCGCATCGACCACATGCTCGGGCCCGTACATCCAGCCGACCCGCTCGCCGGCAATGCCCATCTTGGAGAAGGTACGGACCATCACGACATTGTCCGACGCGTTCACCAGGTCGATGCCTTCGGAGTAATCCTCGGCGGTGACATATTCGGCATAGGCGCTATCGAGGACGAACAGGATGTCGGGCCTCAACCCCTGCTGCAGCCGCCGCACTTCGGCTGCCGGCAGATAGCTGCCGGTCGGGTTGTTCGGGTTGGCGAGAAAGACGATCCGGGTGCGCGGCGTCACCGCCGCAAGCAGCGCATCGACATCGGCCCGGTAGTCTTTCTCAGGCACCATGATGATCTGCGCCGACGCCGCCCGGGTGATGATCGGGTAGACGTTGAAGCCGTACTGGCTCATCACCGCCTCGTCGCCCTCACCCAGATAGACCTGGGCCAGCAGGTGCAGGATATCGTCCGAGCCGAAACCGCAGACGATCCGCTCGGGCGCGAGCCCATGCACCTCGCCCAGCGCCACCCGCAACTCGCGCGACGAGCCTTCCGGATAGATCTCGATGCGGCTGGCCGCCTCGCGCACTGCCGCGATCGCCTTGGGGCTGGCGCCGAGCGGCGACTCGTTGGCCGAGAGCTTCACCAGCGTGACGCCGGCGGGCGTATCCGAGCGACCCGGCACATAGGGCGCGATCGTGAGGATGCCGGGCTGGGGGACGGGGCGGTTGGGCGTGTCGGTCATGTCTCGGAGACTGGGTCGAAAAATCGGCCGGACCATAGGGGATGGCGCCCACGCTTGCAAAGGAATCCCGGCCTGCTCCGACATCTGCTAGGATAGGCGCGCGGCGTGCTTGTCGAGACGGAGGAGGATCCGATGACGGCAATGAACATCGTGCATATGCGGGTGAAGCCCGGCCGCGAGGGGGAGTTCATCGCGCTCCACCGCGATATCGCCAGCTCCGATATGGCGGGCCTGCGCAACTTCTGGGTGGTCAAGACCGGCGAGCGTGACTTCTGCGTTGTCGGCGACTGGGCTGAGATGAGTAATCTGGTGCAAGCCCGCCCCCAGATGATCGCCATGCTCGACCGCCTCCGCGGCCTGCTCGAGGACCTCGGCGGCGGACGCGGCGTCACCGAACCCTGGTCGGGCGAAGTGGCCGTGCACCTCAGGCCGGAAATGAACGTGGAAAGCGCGCTCTAGGCCGGCGCGTTTTCATCGGGTTGGAAGAAAGCGCTCCACCCCACTCGGTGTCATTCCGGCGAAGGCCGCGATCCAACTCGCAGCCCGCGCTAGCGGGGACAAAGGTCACAGCTTTCGCTGGGATGACACCCGGTGGTGGTGGCGTTTCCGGTGCAAAACGATCGAGCGATGGACCAGCCCTACTGCTCCCTCGGCAACTTCATGGCCGCCTGCGGCGCCAGCGCCGGGACCTTGATCAGCCGCTCGGCTTTCTTGCGCCGCGGCACTGCCGGAAACAGCTCTTTGCGGGCGAGCACGCAGTGTACGCCTGCAAAGGTCGGCCCGAACATCCGACCGGCCCGCTCGAAAAAGCGCGTCGACTTCAGCACCAGCGAGTGCTGCGAGGGCGGCACGTAGAGCGCATCGCGCCACTGCTCGGGCACGAAGCTGTGGTCGCGCAGCAGCCGCTCCAGCTGGCCGCGCGAGAACGGGTGCCCATCGCCGAACGGCGTATTGTCGAGCGACGACCAGGTGCCACGGCGCTTCGGCACCACGACGATCAGCCGAGCGTTGGGCGCCGACACCCGCCACAGCTCGCGCATCAGTTCCTCGGTGTCGCTCACATGCTCGAAGGCGTGTACCGCTATGATAAGGTCGACCGCGGCATCGGTGAGCGGCAATTCGAGGGGGTCGCAGAGCACGGTGTGCGAGGGCCCTTCGCGCGGCCAGGCCGAGGCGCCCTGCCGGGCTGGCATCACGGCGATCACCCGTTCGGCCTTTTCCAGTGTGAAGCGCATATAGGGTGTGGCGAAACCCAGCCCCAGCACCCGCAACCCGCGCACGTTGCCGGCAAAGCGCAGCACTTCCTCGCGCAAGAGGGCGCGGGCGATCTTTCCCAGGGGCGACTTGTAAAAGCCGATCAGCCGCTCGACATGCGAGGTCATGGCGTTGTCCGAAAACCTTCTCTAGTTTCTGTCATGCTTCGCTGCCGCGTGCCACCCGCGCGGTGCGCGCCTGACCCGGAGACTCCCCCAAGTGCCCCTGCTGATCGACGTTTTTCTCTGCCGCTCCGACAATTTCGGCTACCTCGTCCACGATATCGGCAGCGGCCGCACTGCCGCGATCGACGCGCCGGACGCCAAGGCGATCAAGGAAGCGCTGCAGCGCCGCGGCTGGAAGCTGACCGACCTGTTCATCACCCATCACCACACAGACCACGTCGAAGGCATTCCGGCCCTCAAGCGTGAATATGGGGTGCGCGTCGTCGGTCCCAAGGCCGAAGCGTCGAAGATCCTCGGGCTCGAGGTGCTGGTTTCGGCAAGCGACACCGTCTCGCTGGGCGAAACCGACTTCATCGTCATCGAAACGCCGGGCCACACGCTGGGGCATATCGTCTATTATGACCCTGCGGGCCGCCACCTGTTCTCCGCCGACGCGCTGTTTTCGCTCGGCGTCGGCCGCATGTTCGAGGGCAAGCCCGGCCCGATGTGGAATGGGCTCGAAGAGTTGCGCGCGTTGCCCGACGACACGCTGGTCTATCCTGGCCACGAATACACCGCTTCGAACGCCGCCTTTGCCATGAGCGTCGACCCAAAGAACCCGGCGCTCAACATCCGCGCTACCGAAGTCAAGCGCATGGTCGAATCCGGCAAGTACACCATCCCGGTGACGCTTGGGCTCGAGAAGGCCAGCAATCCGTTCCTCCGCGCCGACCAGCCGGCACTGGCCAAAGCCATGGGCCTCGCCGCCGATGCGGAACCGGCCAAGGTGTTCGCCGCTTTACGCAAGGCGAAGGACGAATTCAAAGGGTAAGCAATGGCCGACAAGCTGGCCTTCAAGCCGGTGACCAGAGCGACGGAAAGCGATTTCGAGGCCCTGTTTGCCGGCCCGGGCGGGCCGAAGCCCTGCTGGTGCATGACCTGGCGCGCCACACCTCAGGAAATCAAGGACAACAAAGGGCCGGCGCGGCGCAAGCAGATCCTCGGCCGCATCGCGGACGGCGTGCCGGTCGGTCTCCTCGGCTATGCCGACAGTGAGCCGGTCGCCTGGGTCTCGGTCGCTCCCCGCGACACGTTTCGCAATCTCGGCGGCCCCGATGTGGAAAGAGACGAGAAGGTCTGGTCGCTCACCTGTATGTATCTCCGCCGGCAGTTCCGCGGCGAAAGGCTCGGTCTCCAGCTGATCGCCGCCGCCATCGCCCACGCGAGAAGGCACAAGGCTGATATCCTCGAGGCGTACCCGGTCGCGCCGTCCTCGCCGAGCTACCGCTTCATGGGCTTCGTCCCCGCCTTCGAGGGTTTTGGCTTTGTCGAGGTGGGGAAAGCCGGTACCCGCCGGCACGTGATGCGGTTAACCCTTTCTTGATGAAACGCGGGAAACCGCGCGCGAAACATTGCAACCTCTGCGGGTCGTGGCGACGTTATCCCATGGTCCGTTGAAGCTGCCACTATCGGTGCAGCCCGCCGGACCGGAACAGGTCCGAGGCAATGGACGACAACGGGACGGCAAAGCAGGTCTTCACCCTGCCGGTGGTACAGGAGGCGCCGCGCGAGCGGCTGATGCTCGTCCACACCCCCGCGCACTCCGATTTCCTCAGCCAGCTGATCGCCGCCCGCCAGCACCTGCCGGCGCAGAGCGAACGCCGCCGCGCCCCGGTGCACCAGGCCGTCGATGCCTATGCCAACGGCAGCAAGATCACCGTCCGCCGCATGCCGGCCGGCTATCGCAAGACCATCGTTACCTGAGCTGTTGGCCGACGAGGGCTGGAGCTTTCCGCATCCACGGTGTCACCCCGCGAAGGCGGGGACCCAGTGCGATCTCTCAGCCTCCACCGGCGCCGCCGCATCCCACCAGGTTCCCGCCTTCGCGGGAATGACGCCGGTGGGTGGGCACGGCAATGACTCAGCGCCGATGGGCTCTCAGCCGCCCATGGTCACGTCGCGACCGGCGCCGGTGATCGAGACGGTGAAGCCCGCCACCACGTCGACGATCGCCATCATCATCAGGATGAAGAATACCGAGCTGGCAGCCGCCCCGACGAGCAGGAACTCGACGAGGAAGATCACGAACACCACCACCGAGAGCATGTGCTCGATCACCGAGTTACGCCCGGTATTGGTGGATTTCAGCACCTCGAAGAACAGGCAGACCAGGCCAACGACGAGGATCAGGTCGCCCGCGGTCAGCGACCACGAGACGCCCGAAACCATCGGAATGGTCAACAGCTGCTGGCTCCAGCCCGCCGGATTGCCGCCCATGAACAGGAAGGCAAAGAAGTTATAGGCGATCAGCGGGATCAGGAGCAGCGGCGGAATGAAGGCGCCGTTGCGCGTGGAGCGGCCGCCCTGGGGGATGAATACCGTATTGTCGGACATGGCGCGTTCCCTGATCGGTTGGTGCGGGGCACAATGCCAAAGCCAGGCCGCCCCCGCCAGCCCCGCCGTGCGCTTTCGCACTGGTGCCCTCTGGAGCACGTGATGGGCTGCGCCGGGCCGAGCGGCTGGGCTTGGTCCCTAACCCACCCACCGGCTGTCATCCCAGCGAAAGCTGGGACCCAACTCACAGCCCGCGCAAATGGATAAATGGGTCCCAGCTTTCGCTGGGATGACATCGTAGGTGGGGTGATCGCAGTGGGTCTCCCCAACGACCAAACACACCACAGCACTGTTTCTAGAGCTTCAGCGGGCCGACCATCTGCTCGGGCTTCACTTCGGCGTCGAATTCCTCGCCGGTGAGCAGGCCCAGTTCGATGGCGCTGTCGCGCAGCGTCGCGCGCTTCTTGTGCGCGTGCTTGGCGATCTTGGCGGCGTTGTCGTAGCCGATCTTGCGGTTCAGCGCCGTCACCAGCATCAGCGACTGCTCGACCAGTTGCTTGATCCGATCGCGATCCGGCTCGATCCCCACGGCGCAGTGGTCGTTGAAGCTCTTGGCCGCATCGGCCAAGAGCCGCACCGACTGCAGGAAGTTGTAGGCGATCACCGGCTTGAACACGTTCAGTTCGAAATTGCCCTGGCTCGCCGCAATGCCGATCGCCGCATCGTTGCCCATCACCTGCACGGCGACCATCGTGGTCGCCTCGGCCTGGGTCGGGTTGACCTTGCCCGGCATGATCGACGAGCCCGGCTCGTTCTCGGGAATGGTGATTTCGCCGAGGCCCGAACGGGGGCCCGAGGCCAGCCAGCGCACGTCATTGGCAATCTTCATCAGCGCTGCCGCCAGTTGCTTCAGCGCGCCGGACGAGCCGACAAACGCATCGTGGCCGGCCATCACCGCGAACTTGTTGGGCGCCGTGACAAAGGGCTGCCCGGTCAGCGCTGCAATCTCTGCCGCAACGGTCTCGCCGTATTTCGGGTGCGCGTTGAGCCCGGTGCCGACGGCAGTGCCGCCCAGCGCCAGTTCATAAAGCTGCGGCAGCGTCGCGCGGATCGCCTTGAGCGCCAGGTCGAGCTGCGCCACCCAGCCGGAAATCTCCTGGCCAAGCGTCAGCGGCGTCGCATCCTGCAGATGGGTGCGGCCGATCTTCACCACGCCCATGAACTCGGTCGCCTTGGCGTCGAGTGTGTTCCTGAGCAGCATCACCCGGTCGATCAGATAGTTCTCGATGGCCTCGACCGCGGCGATGTGCATCGCCGTCGGATAGGTGTCGTTCGAGGACTGGCTCATGTTGACGTGGTCGTTCGGGTGCACCGGCTTTTTCGAACCCATCACCCCGCCGGCCATTTCGATGGCGCGGTTCGAGATCACCTCGTTGACGTTCATGTTCGACTGGGTGCCCGACCCGGTCTGCCACACCACCAGCGGAAAATGCTCGGCGAGCTTGCCGGCGATCACCTCGTCGGCCGCCGCGACCACCAGGTCGCGCGTCGCCTGGTCCATCAGCCCCAGCTTGTGGTTGGCCTGCGCCGCGGCCTTCTTGAGGATACCGAAAGCCCGGATGATCTCGGTCGGCATCTTCTCGCCGCCGATATCGAAATTGGCCAGCGAACGGGCGGTCTGCGCCCCGTAGTACTTTTCCGACGGCACGTTGATCGTGCCCATGGAATCCGATTCGACGCGCGTGCCCATAGCCGGAAAACCTCTGAATAAATGGAAACGGCCGGCTCCCTGATCAGGGAGCCGGCCGCGAGATATCTATCGTCTGCTGCGCAAGGGAGCGCCGGCCCGAGCGCTTACGAGCTCTTGGGCTGCAGAATCTGTCGGCCGCGATACATGCCGGTCTTCAGATCGACGTGGTGCGGACGACGCAGCTCGCCCGAGTCCTTGTCTTCGACATAGGCCGGGGCGGCCAGCGCATCGGCGGAGCGGCGGAAACCGCGCTTCATCGGCGAGGTCTTGCGCTTTGGCACTGCCATGGTTGTTACTCCTGGTTCAATAGCGTTTCGCCGAAGGCGTTCCGGCGTCTAACAGACAGGGTCTGTCGGGAATTGGGGGCGTCTATAGAGCACAATCGCACGGATGGGAAGGGGCGAAATGGCGCGAGTTGCGGGTTTCCGGCACAGTTCCGGCAAAGCTTCAAATCCGCTACAAGCGCTCGACCCCGCCGGACGCTCCAGCCGTGACCTACTCCTTTACCGACGAACTCGCCAGTACCGCCGCAGACATCGAGCAGGCGCTCGATAGGCTGCTCGCCGCCCCTGCCCTCGCCACCCCCGGCGTCCCTCCGGATCGCCTGGTGGCCGCGATGCGCCATGGCAGCCTCAATGGCGGCAAGCGGCTGAGGCCGCTGCTGGTCCGCCAGGCGGCCGGGGTGTTCGGCGTGACGCCGGCCGCGACGGTTACTGCCGGCCTCGCCGTCGAAATGATCCATTGCTACTCGCTGGTGCATGACGACCTGCCGGCCATGGACGACGACGACCTGCGCCGTGGCCAGCCCACCGTGCACAAGGCCTACGACGACGCCACCGCCATCCTCGCCGGCGATGCGCTGCTGACCCACGCATTCGGCCTGCTGGCCGACGCGGCAACGCATGCCGATCCCGCCATCCGCGTCCGCCTCGTCGCCGAACTGGCCGCCGGTGCCGGTGCCGGCGGCATGGTCGGCGGCCAGATGCGCGATATCGAGGGCGAGAGCGGCTTCCTGACCGAGCGCGCCATCGCCCAGATGCAGGCGATGAAGACCGGCGCGCTGATCCGCGCCGCCGTGCGCATCGGCGCCATTCTCGGCGGCGCCTCGGACGGCGACCTCGCCCACCTCACCACCTACGCCGAAGCCGCCGGCCGCGCCTTCCAGCTCGCCGACGACATCCTCGACGTCACCGCCTCCGCCGAAGCGTTGGGCAAGGCCACCGGCAAGGACGCCGAGAAGGGCAAGCAGACCATCGTCGCCCGCATCGGCGTCGAGGCTGCGCAGCGCCAGCTCGCCGAAGTGATCCACGGCGCGCTCACTGCGCTGTTGCCGTTCGACGAGCAGGCCGATGGTTTGAGGGCGACGGCGCGGTTCTTCGCCGAACGGGAGAGCTAGCGGCTGATCACTGCCGGCGCCGGTGCGCTAGAAGTGTTATCTCCTTCGAACCCATAAGCCCGCTGCACCAGTGCGATACGGATGTGGTAGCCAGCGTACCACTCCGCCTGCCCACGCCGCTGCGCCTCCCGGTGGTCGGCCACCGCTTTCCAGTTACGGATGCTTGCTTCGTCAGCCCAGAACGAGTTGAGGATGCCGAAGCCTGAGGCATCGCGGCAGCTCTCGAAGCCGAGAAAGCCCGGCTGGCTTTGCGCCAGCTCAACCATCGCGGCGCCCATCTCGTGATGGCCGTTATCGCCGGATGTCCGCTGCGAAGCGAAGCTGACCATGTAGTAGGGCGGCTCAGGCAGAGTTGGGCTGCGCATGTGGGGCCTCTGGCGCGATTCTCACCGCACCAGCATAGCAGGCCCTAGGACTGCCTGAGATTCCCGGTCAGCCACAGCACGACCAGCAGCACGGCGAGCACTCCGAGCCACAGCCAGCGCCGTCGCGCCGCTTCGCCGGTGAACAACCAGTCGCGCCAGCGGCTCATTCGGCCGCTGTCTTCTGAGCCGTGCCGAAACGCTTCTCGATATAGTCGGCGACCATCGCCTTGAACTGCTCTGCGACATCGGCGCCGCGCAGTGTCGCGACCTTCTGGCCGTCAACGAACACCGGCGCCGCCGGGGTTTCGCCGGTGCCGGGGAGCGAGATGCCGATATTGGCATGCTTGCTCTCGCCCGGGCCGTTGACGATGCAACCCATCACCGCCACCGACAGGCTTTCGACGCCGGGATAGCGTTCCTTCCACTCCGGCATCGATGCGCTCAGGTGATCCTGGATTTCCTTGGCCAGCACCTGGAAGGTCTGGCTGGTGGTGCGGCCGCAGCCCGGGCAGGCGGCCACCACCGGCAGGAACTGCCTGAAACCCATGGTCTGCAGCAGCTCCTGCGCCACGCGGACTTCCTGCGTGCGGTCGCCGCCCGGCTCAGGCGTCAGCGACACGCGGATGGTATCGCCGATCCCCTGCTGCAGGAGGATGCCCATCGCCGCCGACGAGGCGACAATGCCCTTCGACCCCATACCCGCTTCGGTCAGCCCCAGGTGCAGCGCATAATCGCAGCGCGCCCCCAGGTCCTGATAGACCGCGATCAGGTGCTGGACGTCCGACACTTTGGTCGAGAGGATGATGTGATCCCGGGCGAGCCCCAACTCCTCGGCCCGCTGCGCCGAGAGCAGCGCCGACTGGATGATCGCCTCGCGCTGCACCGCCGCCGCCGAAACCGGCGTCGCCGAGGCCGAATTCTCGTCCATCAGCCGGGTCAGCAGTTCTTCGTCGAGCGAACCCCAGTTCACCCCGATGCGCACCGGCTTGTCATATTTCATCGCCAGCTCGATCAGCGTCGCGAACTGCGTGTCGCGCTTCGCCTTGAAGCCGACATTGCCCGGGTTGATCCGGTACTTGGCCAGTGCCTCCGCCGCTGCCGGATGATCGGTCAGCAGCTTGTGCCCGATATAGTGGAAGTCGCCGACGATCGGCACAGTGATGCCGCGCGCCGCCAGCCGGTCCCGGATATGCGGCACCGCCGCTGCGGCCTCGTCGCGATCGACAGTGATGCGGACGATCTCCGAGCCGGCACGCCACAGCTGCGCCACCTGGCGCACCGTCGCCTCGATATCGGCGGTGTCGGTATTGGTCATCGACTGCACGACGATCGGGGCGCCGCCGCCCACCATCACGCCACCGACATTGACGCCGACCGACTGCCGGCGGGGAGAAATGCTCATCAAAAGACCCCTGGAGCGCTTCAGCGAGAGTTGCAGTCGCTTCCCGCTCGAAGCGCGACAATCATGGACTTGCCGCCTCAGCAGATAGGCCTTTGAGGTTGAGGGCGCAATGTTACGAATGCGTGACCGATTGAAGCGAGCCCCTCATGACCTTCCAAGCCTACCTCGACAATATTGAAAAGCAGACCGGCGTCACGCCGGAGCAGTGGATCAGCCTTGCAACCACCAGGGGCTTCACCAAACCTGGCACCAAGGCGACCCAGATCACCGACTGGCTAAAGGCCGATTACGGCCTCGGGCATGGCCACGCCATGGCGATCGTCAAGCTGCTGAAGGATCGGGCCGGGTTGAAGTAGCGCCACCTCAGGCGACGGCGATCGCCTCGATCTCGACCAGCAGCGGCGGGGCGGCGAGCGCCTTCACTACCAGGAGCGTCGTCGCCGGCGGCGGTGACGGCAAGCCGCCGCCGGCTGCCTGCATGAAGCCGGGGATCAGGCTGTCATCGGTGAGGTAGATCGTCACCTTGGCGAGGTTGGCCGGGGTCATTCCGGCTTCCGCCAGCACAGCATTGAGATTCGCGACAGCAATCTGCGCCTGCTCGCCGATATCGGCGCCCATCCGGCCCGTCGCGTCGACGCCGACCTGCCCGGAAATGTAGAGCGTACGGGCGGCGTTGGTGACGAGGGCACCGTGGCTGTACGGAGCTTCGGGGGCAGCGCCGCCGGGATTGAACATGGTCAGCATGGTGGTTCCTCTCACGGCTTGTTGTGTTGGGCACGAGCGGCGCGCAGCCGCTCGAAGGTTGCGTGCACCGCGGAGCGCATCGCCACGAGGTCGGTGCCGCTGCGCGAAAGCGTCAGCACGCCGTGGTAGAGCAGCACCAGTTGCATGGTCTCGACCTCGGCATTATCGGGGCCGATCTCCCGGGCCAGCACGCTGGCAATCGCCTCACGCACCAGCGCCAGTGTCTCGGTGATGCCATCCGACGCGATGCCCGGCGCCGTGCCGAACTCGATGATCGAATTGTTGACGAGGCAGCCAAAGCCATCCGACAGCGGCGGCGCCAGCACCGAAAGATAGAGCTGCTCCAACTCGTCGAGCCCGGCATCCTCGCCGGCAAAGACTGCCAGCCGCTGCTGCACAAAGCCGTGCACATAGTGCTCGAGCGCCGCGCGGAACAACCCAGCCTTGTCGCCGAACGCATTGTAGATGCTGCCCGACACCAGCCCGGTTGCCCGCTCCAGTTCGACGATCGAAGCATCGCGGTAGCCATGCTGGCGGAAGGCATTGCCGGCGGCAGCAAGCACGGCGTCGCGATCGAATGAGCGTGTTCTAGCCATGTGAGAATTATAGAATACATATTTTAGAATACAAGTTCTGAAATCAGGATGGATGCTGCGACCGACTGCAGCACCCCTTGAAGCGGGCTCCGGCCGAGACCATTTCTAACGCATGAAAAGGTTCTCGCTCCTCGCCCGCTTCCTCACCTTCCGCAAGGAACTCGCAACGCTCTGGCAGGCCTTCGTCTCGTCCGAGACGCCGGTCCACCTCAAGGCCCTGATGCTGCTGGTGCCGGCTTACCTGTTGAGCCCGATCGACCTGATCCCCGACGTGATCCCGCTCCTCGGCTGGGTCGACGATTTCATCGTCGTGCCGCTACTGGTCAGCTTGATCGTCCGCATGCTGCCGCAAAAAGCGCCTGTCTATCGCGACGCCGCTGGCAACAAGGTCATCGACGGCACCTACCGCCGGCGCTGACCACTGCCGTTTTCTGACAGGCCGCCGTGACACGGGTCTTCGTATGAACGGAGATCGACATGACCAAGTTCTGGATTGCTGTTGCCTCGGCTGAGCACGCCCGTCGGGGGCGCGACGGCTTCATGCAGGTGAACCACGGCAAGAAGGCCCCGCTGCAGCGCATCAGCGCCGGAGACGGGGTGGCCTACTACTCGCCGGCCGAAACCATCGGCGGCAAGGATCGGCTGCAGAGCTTCACCACCATCGGGCGAGTGCGGGACGAGGAGCTTTACCAGGGCGTAATGGGCGGCGACTTCACGCCATGGCGGCGGAATGTCGATTACGTCGAAGCAGCCGAGGCTCCGATCGCGCCACTGCTCGAACGGCTCGAGTTTACCAGGGGCAAGGCCAACTGGGGCTACCAGATGCGCTTGGGCCTGTTCGAGATCAGCGAACCAGACTTCCGCACCATCGCAACGGCAATGGGCGCGGAAGTCTGAGGTCTATTCGAACCGCACCAGCAGATCCTTGGCGTCGATCTGGTCGCCCGGCTTCACCGTGACTTCCGCCACGGTGCCATCGGCTTCGGCGTGGATGGCGGTTTCCATCTTCATCGCCTCGATCGACAGCAGCACGTCGCCGGCCACCACCTTGTCGCCGACCTTGATGCCCAGCGACGAGATGACGCCCGGCATCGGTGCGCCGATCTGCTTGGCATCGCCCAGCGCCGCCTTGGCGCGGACCTTCACTTCGCCGACCTTCAGCCGGTCCGGCACGGTGATGGTGCGCGGCTGGCCGTTGAGATCGAAGAAGACGCGCACTTCGCCCTTTTCATTGGTCTCGGTGCGGCCCTGGTAGGTCAGCACCAGGGTCTTGCCCTTTTCGAGGTCGAGGAACACCTCCTCGCCCTCCTTGAGGCCGTAGAAATAGATCGGCGTCGGCAGCACCTCGGTGGGGCCGTACTTGTCCTGGGTCTTGACGAAGTCGGCATAGACCTTGGGGTACATCAGCGACGAAGCGAGCCGCTTGTCGTCGACCTCACCGCCGATATCCTTGGCCACCTTCTTGCGCTCGGCCTCGAGGTCGATCGGCTTGAGGTAGGAGCCGGGACGCTCGGTGAGCGGTGTCCGGCCTTTCAGCACTTTTTTCTGCAACGCCTTGGGGAAGCCGCCCGGCGGCTGGCCGAGGTCACCGGCAAAGAACCCGACCACCGAATCCGGGAACGCGATATCGCGCGAGGGGTCCTCGACATCGGCGCGGGTCAGCCCGGCCGACACCATGGCCAGCGCCATGTCGCCAACCACCTTACTCGACGGCGTCACCTTGACGATGTCGCCGAACATCTGGTTCACGTCGGCATAGGTCTGCGCCACCTGGTGCCAGCGGCTCTCGAGCCCGAGGGAGCGCGCCTGCTCCTTGAGGTTGGTGAATTGCCCGCCCGGCATTTCATGCAGGTAGACTTCCGAGGCGCCGCCCTTCAGGTCGCTCTCGAAGGCGCGGTACTGGTTGCGCACCGCCTCCCAGTAGAACGAAATCTCGCGGATCACCTTCTGGTCGAGCTTGGGGTCGCGCGGCCCATCCTTGAGCGCCGCCACCAGCGAGCCGAGCGTCGGTTGCGAGGTGGTGCCGCTCAGGGCGTCCATCGCCGCGTCCACGGCATCGACGCCGGCATCCACCGCCGCCATGATCGTCGCGGACGCCGCCCCCGAGGTATCATGGGTATGGAGGTGGATCGGCAGGCCGATTTCCTGTTTCAGCGTCTCGATCAGCTTCTTGGCCGCAGCGGGCTTCATGAGCCCCGCCATGTCCTTGAGCCCCAGCACATGCGCGCCGGCAGCTTCCAACTCCTTGGCGAGCCCGACATAGTACTTGAGGTCGTACTTGGCCCTTTCAGGGTCGAGCAGGTCGCCGGTATAGCAGATGGCGCCTTCGGCCACCTTGTCGGCCTCGATCACCGCGTCGATCGAGACGCGCATGTTCTCCACCCAGTTGAGGCAGTCGAACACGCGGAATACATCGACCCCGCCCTTAGCCGCTTCGGCAACGAAGAACTTCACCACGTTGTCGGGGTAGTTGGTGTAGCCGACGCCATTGCTGCCGCGCAGCAGCATCTGCGTCAGGATGTTCGGCGCACCTTCACGCACCGCGGCGAGCCGCTCCCACGGATCCTCGTTGAGGAAGCGCATCGACACGTCGAACGTCGCGCCGCCCCAGCACTCGAGCGAGAACAGGTTCGGCAGCCCGCGGCTATAGGAACTCGCGATCCGGGTGATGTCGAACGAGCGCATCCGGGTGGCGAGCAGCGACTGATGCGCATCGCGCATCGTCGTGTCGGTGAACAGCACCTGGTTCTGCGCCTTCATCCAGCGCGCCAGCCCCTTGGGACCGTCGCGATCAAGAATCTGCTTACTCCCCTCGACGACGATCAGCGGCTCATACTCCGGCACCACCGGAGCAGCCGCATCGGCCGGCGGCCGCGGCCGGTCGCGCACTTCGGGATGCCCGTTGACGGTGACGTCGGCGATATAGGTGAGGAGTTTGGTCGCCCGATCCTGCCGCGCCTTGAAGTCGAACAGCGCCGGCGTCGTGTCGATGAAGCGCGTGGTGTAGCGGTTCTCGACGAAATCGGGATGGGTGATGATGTTCTCGAGGAACGCCAAGTTGGTGGCGACACCGCGGATGCGGAACTCGCGCAGCGCCCGGTGCATGCGGGCGATCGCCTCATCGGCGGTCGGCGCCCAGCAGGTGATCTTTTCGAGGAGCGGGTCGTAGAACCGGGTGACCACCGCACCGGCATAGGCGGTGCCGCCATCGAGGCGAACACCGAATCCGGTGGCCTCGCGATAGGCGGTGATGCGGCCATAGTCCGGAATGAAGTTCTGTTCGGGGTCCTCGGTGGTGACGCGGCACTGGATGGCATTGCCGTTGAGCCGGATGTCTTCCTGCTTCGGCACGCCCGATTCCGGCGTGCCGATCACCGCGCCTTCGAGCAGCTTGATCTGTGCCTTCACGATGTCGATGCCGGTGACCACTTCGGTCACCGTGTGCTCGACCTGGATACGCGGGTTCACTTCGATGAAGTAGAACTTGTCGGTGTCGGCATCGAGCAGGAACTCGACCGTGCCGGCGCCGCGATAGTTGGCGGCCTTGCCCAGCCGGATCGCCGCCCCGGTGAGGTCGTCGCGCACCTGTTGGCTGAGATAGGGCGCCGGCGCCCGCTCCACCACCTTCTGGTTGCGCCGCTGCACCGAGCAGTCGCGCTCGAACAGGTGCACGAGGTTGCCGTGATCGTCGCCGATCAACTGCACCTCGACGTGACGCGCCCGCTCGATCAGCTTTTCGAGATACATCTCGTCCTTGCCGAACGCTGCCTTGGCCTCGCGTTTGCCCTCCGACACCTCATGGACCAGCGTCGACTCGTCCATGATCCGGCGCATGCCGCGGCCACCGCCGCCCCAACTTGCCTTCAGCATCAGCGGATAGCCGATCTCGGCGGCCATGCGCTTGACGTCAGCCATGTCGTCGGGGAGCGCTTCGGTGGCCGGCACCACCGGCACTTCGGAGGCGATCGCCATGTTGCGCGCCGCCACCTTGTTGCCGAGGTCGCGCATCGTCTGGGCCCGCGGCCCGATGAAGATGATCCCGGCATCCTCGCAGGCATCCGCGAATTCCGGCGATTCCGAGAGCAGGCCATAGCCGGGGTGGATCGCGTCGGCGCCGGAGATGCGGGCGATCCGAATATATTCCTCGATCTGCAGGTAGGCTTCGACCGGGCCCTTGCCCTTGCCGATCAGGTACGCTTCGTCGGCCTTGAACCGGTGCAGCGCCAGCTTGTCCTCTTCGGCATAGCAGGCGACCGTCTTGATGTTGAGTTCGTTGGCGGCGCGAAACACCCGGATGGCGATTTCGCTGCGGTTGGCGACAAGGATCTTCTTGATCGGCATCGATGTTACCCGAGCAGAGGGGATTGAGGCACCATGAGGCGCCGGAAAGGGTCGTTGCGGCCCAAGTGGCCGTTACTTCTGACTCAGATGTCCCGCGAGATGGGACATGTCGTAACCCGCATTCGCCGCCGCCGAGATAATCTCGGAGGCAGGCGCCTTGCCGGCCTGGCTCAACGCCCACAGGGTCGTCGAACGGGTGCCGGAACGGCAGTAGCAGAACACGGGGCCGGTGCTCCCCTCGAGCACCTGTTTGGTCTCCTCGACCATCTGGGCGCTGACGCCCTCGCGGCCGAGCGGAATGTAGTGATAGGCGAGGCCGGCGTCTTGCGCCGCTTGCTCGATCGTCGCGCTGGGAGGCTGATCCGGGGATTCCCCGTCCGGCCGATTGTTGATGATGGCGACGAAACCCTGGGCCTTGATGGCGGCCACATCCTCGGGGCTGATCTGCGGGGACACGCTCACGTGGTCGTTGATCCGCTTCACGTCCAAATCACATACTCCGATAGAAATGCCAGGGTCTTCCCGGAAGCCTTTATAAGCATCGGGCTGTCGGTGAGGCAAGGCGCGGCAGCGCCAACCCTAAGTCTCACGACTTTGGGTTAGGTCTGCTGCAACGGCTTGCGCATGTAGACCGCCTTGCCGCCCATGAAATCCTCGATCCGGTCGACGACGAAGCCAACCCGCGTATAAAGCGCGACATTGCTCTCGAACGCTCCGTTGGTGACGAGCCGCAGTTCAGGGAAGCCGGCCGCGATCGCCCGGATCTCGGTGAAGCCCAGCAGCATCCGGCCTATGCCCCGCCCCTGGGCCTCGGGCGCCACCGCGACGTTGTCGATCCACAGATGATCGGGGTGCGGTACCGTCTCGATCAACCCGAGGATGGTGCCGGCGTCCACCGCGAGGTCAAAGCGATGCTCCAGCACCGCCTTGTCGTAATCGACCCGCATCGGCATCGGCTCGCGACCGATCAGGGGGATCCATTTGGCATAAGCGGCCATCACGATTGCGGCGATGGCGCCGGCCTCGTGGGCCTCGGCAACGCGGATTTCGACAGCGCTTTCGGCCTTCATGCCCAAGGCCTACGCCTTCAGGCGGCCGAAGCAAAGCGCGACGAGCGCAATGGCTCCGGCCGAGCCAGGAGATAGCCCTGCAGCGCCGTGACGCCGGCCCGCTGCAGGAACTGCAACTGCTCGGCCGTTTCGACCCCTTCGGCAATCACCTCGACCTGCAGCGAGCGGGCGATCTCGGTAATCGATGAGACGATCAACCCGTCGATCCGGCTGCCCGGCAGATTGGCCACATAGGAGCGGTCGATCTTGATGATGTCGAACGGAAAGCCCCTGAGATACTCGAGGCTGGCAAAGCCGCTGCCGAAATCGTCGATTGCCACCCGCATCCCGAGCCTGCGCAGCGCTTCGATATTGCTCAACTCGACCGTCCCCGATTTCAGCGGCAGCGATTCGGTGATCTCGATGACGATCCGGCTGCCACTGACGCCGGCCTCCAATAGGATATCGGCGAAACGCTCGGCGAAATCGGCGCGCCGCAACTGCACCACCGAGACGTTGATGCCGACATGCGGCACGCCGAGCGCGGCGAGGTCGGCAGCAGCACGCCGCAGGACCCAGTCGCCCAGCTTGTCGATCAGGTCGGACTGCTCGGCAATGCCGATGAAGTCGCCTGGCGGCACCTGCCCACGCACCGGGTGCTGCCAGCGCACCAGCGCCTCATGGCTCCTGAGCGTCGTGCCGTCGGCGGCAAAGATCGGCTGGTAGTGCAGCTCGAGCTCGTTCAACAGGATGGCAGCCCGCAGGTCACGCTCGACGAAGCGCTTGTGCCGTTCGTCGGCCATCAGTTCGCTCTCGAATGCCACCGTCGCTGCCCGGCCCTCCTTCTTGCCCTTGTAGAGCGCCAGGTCGGCCTTCGAGACCAGTTCGTCCGCTTCGGCCGCGTCCTGCGGCCACAGCGCCACCCCGATGGTTGCCGACAGCCGGATCGGCCGGCCGTCGATGCTGATCGGCTGGCCCAGTGTCGCGAGAATCTGATCGCCCAGCCGCACCAGCGCCGGCCGGCTGTCCTGGCCGACGAGAGCAATGCCGAACTCGTCGCCGCCGAGCCGACCGATCAGCGCCTCCGGCAAGAGTGTCTTCAGCGTCTTTACCAGATGCACCAGCGCCGCGTCGCCGGCGCCATGGCCATGCGAATCGTTGAGCACCTTGAGCTTATCCATGTCGATCTGCATGTAGGCGACCGGCCGGTCGTCGCCATGCAGGCTCTCCTTGAGCGCGCTGAAGAAGTACGAGCGCGTGTGCGCTCCGGTCAGCGCATCGCGATAGGCGAGGTCGAGTAACTGCCGCTGCTCTTGTGCGGCGCTCGCCAGCTCCTGCTTCAGCCGCACATAGCCCCAGCGCAGCAACAGCAGCAGGCTGGCGCCCGCCAGCACCCGCACCACCACCATTTCGATCGCCCTGGGGTCGGTGAAATAACCAAGCAGCGCCACCACCCCGGTCACCACGATCAGCGCCGCCGCTCCGGCGAATACCAGCCGATAGGTCCTGATGACATGCTGCAGCGAAGCTTGGCGTTGCAACGAATAGCCTCCTGGCTCGCTTGGGGATCGGCGCACACACAAATCGCGCGCAGCCTCCTCCCAGAAGCTTTCGGAACACCTAACGGCGAGGGATTATGACAACGAATACAAGTGTCTAGAGCGAACTGGGGACGTTCGCCCGCCGAGCCTAGGCAAGCTTCATGACAACGCGGACACAAGCCCCGCCGCTGTCGCGCGTTTGGTTGACGCGACCTTACTGCGCTGCCGGCTCGAGCGGTGGCAATCCTACCCAGGGGCGCCAGATTTCGCCGCGTTCGGCGATAAACCGGTCGGCCACCGTTTCCACCGTCGCCCCGGCCTCGCCCAGTTGCTGCAGCATCAGGTTCATCTCGGCGAACGGCATCCGCGCCCGGCCGAAATACGCCGCGACCTGCGGCGCATCGAGATAGACCCATTCCGCCAGCGCCACCACGACGGGGTCGGGGGCGAACCCGGTCGGCGTCGGCGACGCGCAGGCGGTGCGTCCCATACAAAGGAACGCATCGCGATCGTAGGCGGCAAGCGTCACCGGCTTGAAGGCGAACTGCGCCAGCACCGCATTGGGCTGCCAGTAGTAGAACAGAATCGGTTCGTTCCGCCCCACCGCCTCGGCGATCAGCGTATCGAGCTCGAACCGGTTGGCCGGCTCGACGATGTCGAACAACTGGTCGAGGCCATAGGCCCTCAGCATGTTGCGGTTCACCACCGCACAGCCCCAGTCGACCGGACAGGAAATGAACTTGCCGCGTCCGTTGCCGTCGCCAAAATCGGCGGCATGCGCCTTGAGCCCGTCGATGGTCGTCACTTCGGGCCATTGCGCCGCAGCATATTCGGGCACGAACCAGCCCTCGAACGTGGTGTCGGCATAGGGCGTGCCGGCCTGACGCACCTTCTGGCCCTTCATTGCGGCATTCCAGATCTCGGCGATCCGGCCGATCCACAGCTCCGGCGCCACGGCCGGCTGCCCGGTGGCGCCCATCGATGAGCCGGTGGCGGCAAGATCACCCTCCTGCACCGCGACGTTGCAGAGATAGTTTGCGGTCAACACCCGTGAATGCACCTCGGCGAGCAGCGCCGACGAGGGCCAGGCCATGCGGGCGATGGCGAGCTGCTGCGTCCCGCAGGGTGGTGGCGGCGGCGCTTCCCCGATGCTCGGGTCGGCTGCCGCGCCTGCCGCGGGCGGATCGAGCGTCTGCACCGACTCCTGCGCCGAGGCGCCTGCCAGCGCCAAGGTCAGTGCGAGAATTGAAAGGCAGGCAAGCAGCTTTGTCATCGGACCGGCACGAGGAACGGATCGGGAGCACGAACTTATAGGGTCGGAACCCCTCAAGACAAATGCCGGGACGGACTTTTACCACTTGATCAAAAGCGGATGACTCGCCTTCGCAATTTATGCAATATCGCCCGCAGCGGGGCACGGGTTGTGCCCCCGTTGATTGTTGCTTCGGTGGAGACGGCGGTAAACAACGCTGCACGGCGAAGTGACTTTGCAGAGGGACATCATGAACAAATCCAGTATCCTTGGCCTCGCCGTTGCCGCGACCGTGCTCGGTCTCGCAGTTCCGGCGCTCGCCGAAGACGTCAAGATCGGCATTCTCGGCGATCTGACCGGGCCGATCGAAAGCCTGGCGCCGCCGATCGTTGCCGGCGCGCAGCTTGCCTTCGACCAGGTCAATGCCCAGGGCGGCATTCTCGGCGGCGGCAAGATCGTCTCGGTCACCGGTGACTCCGCCTGCGATCCGTCGGTTGCCGGCCCGGCCGCCGACAAGCTCGTCAATACCGACCAGGTGACCGCCATCGTCGGCGCTTTCTGCACCGGCGCCACCATCGGCGCGGCTACCGCCGCCGGCATCCCGGGCGGCGTCGTGCAGATCTCGCCGTCGGCTTCGGCCCCGGCGCTCACCACGCTCGAAGACAACGACCTCGTCTTCCGCACCACCCCGTCGGACGCCTTCCAGGGCGTAAAACTTGCTGACCTGCTGCTCCAGAAGGGCATCAAGGACGTTGCCGTCACCTACGTGAACAATGACTACGGCAAGGGCCTTGCCGACGTGTTCGTCGCCCAGTTCACCGCCAATGGCGGCACCGTGTCGGCCAACATCGCGCATGAAGACGGCAAGGCAGACTATCGCGCCGAGCTCGGCCAGCTGTCTTCGGGCGGCTCGCAGAACCTCGTGATCCTCGCTTACGCTTCGGGCTCGGGCAAGACCGTGCTGCAGCAGGCCATCGAAGGCGGCGAGTTCACCGCGTTCGTCGGCGGCGACGGCATGATCGGCGACGACCTGGTGACCGGGCTTGATCCGGCTGCCGTCAACGGCAAGATCATTGCCACCCGCGCCGGTGCCTATACCGGCGCTTCGGCCGATACCTACATCAAGCTGGCGACCGAAGCCGGCCAGGATCCGGCGGCAACCTACGCACCGCAGGCCTATGACGCCGCCTTCCTCCTCGCCCTCGCGGTCGAGAAGAACGGTTCGGCCAAGCGCGAAGGCCTCTCGGCTGCGCTGCGCGAAGTCGCCTCGGCTCCGGGCGAGAAGATCCTCCCCGGCGAGTGGGCCAAGGCGATCGAGCTGATCAAGGCCGGCACCGACATCGACTATGACGGCGCTGGCGGTCCGGCGGACTTCGACATGGCCGGCGATGTCGATGGCATCATCGTCGAGGTTGACGTCACCGACGGCAAGTTCGTCGAAGTGGGCCCGGTGAAGTAACCACCGCCGCCAGAGAGAGTTTGAAGGGCCCGGGAGCGATCCCGGGCCTTTTTCTTTGCTTCGCATCTTGAAGAGAGACCATCGGTCTCTTAATTAAAGACCATCGTTCTCTTATTGAGGTGCAGCCATGGGCTGGTCGACCAAGGACATTCCGGATCAAACGGGCAAACTCGCCCTCATCACTGGCGCCACCGGCGGGCTCGGTTACGAGACCGCATTGGAACTGGCGCGTGCCGGCGCCGACGTGGTGCTGACCGGCCGCAATGCCGAAAAGGGCGCCGCTGCCCTGGCCCGCATCCGCGCCGCAGTGCCGCGTGCGAAAGTGTCTTACGAGAGCCTCGACCTCTCGGCGCTTGCCAATGTCGCCGCCTTCGTCGAGCACTTTTCCGCCGCACACGACCACCTCAACATCCTCGTCAACAATGCCGGCGTCATGGCCCTGCCCACCCGGCAGGTTACCGTCGACGGGTTCGAGCAGCAGTTCGGCACCAATTATCTGGCCCATTTTGCGCTCACTGCCCGGCTGCTGCCACTGCTTGCCCGCGCCCAGGCGCCGGTGACGGTACAGCTCTCCTCGGGCTACGCCCATTCCGGCCGCATCGATTTTGACGATCTGCAGGGCGAGCGGCTCTACCGGCCCTTCAAGGCGTACGGACAATCCAAGCTCGCCATGCTGATGTTCGCGCGGGAACTGCAACGCCAGAGCGACCGCGCCGGCTGGGGCCTCAAATCCACCGCCGCGCATCCGGGTTACGCACGTACCGAGCTCATCCCCAACGGTCCGGGGACTACGGGTCTCTCCGGTTTTGCCATGCGCTTCCTCTCGCCATTGATGAGCCAGACGCCGGCCGAAGGGGCCCTGCCGCAGCTGTTCGCCGCGACCTCACCCGATGCCGTGCCCGGCGGCTATTACAGCCCCAGCCACCGCTTCGAACTGGTCGGGCCGCCCAAGGACGGACGCATCCCGGCGCAGGCAAGAGACCAGACCGTCGCCGCGCGCCTCTGGACGGTCTCCGAGCAACTCACCGGCGTCCGCTTCCCGGCGCTGGCCACGGCACCGGCTTGACAGCGGCACCGACGCGCCGCACCACAGGCCCTGATGACCAGCACAAGCTTCCAGCGGGCCCGCAAGCCTGAGGAAATCCAGGCTCGCCGCGACACCCTGCTCGCGGCGGCAGCCGAGCTGTTCGATGCCGAGGGCCCGCTCGGCGCCGGCCTCAACGCCATCGCCGCCCGCGCCGGTTTCACCAAATCCAACGTCTACCGTTACTTCGAGAGCCGCGAAGAGGTGCTGCTGAGCTTGTTTCTCGCCGAGATGGAGCGGTTGGTGCCGGCGCTGAGCGCTGCTATCGCCGCCACGCCTGAGGGGGATCTCGACGCCCTGACCCGTGTGGTTACTGCCGAGTTCGCTTCGCGCCCACGCCTCGGCCACCTCACCTCGATCCTCTCCAGCACGCTCGAGACCAACGTCTCCGAGCAGACCATCGTCATGGTCAAGCGCACCATGGGAGGCATGGCGTCCGAGATGGCCGCAGCGCTGCGCACTCGACTTCCCGGGGCATCAGCTGACGATGCCCTTTGGGCCATCACCATGATCGGCGGGCTGGTTGCCGGCCTGTGGCCCGGGGCCCACCCGGCGCCGGTGGCCGAGCGGGTGCTGTCGCGACCGGAATTCGCCCGTCACCGCCCCAGTATCGAGCGCGACCTGCCCCGCGCCGTCCGCGCGATCCTCGCCAGTATTGCTTAGCGCGCCAGCTCTGGCGCCGGAGCGGGCTGACCCCCACCCCTGTCCCCTCCCCCTAAACATGGGGAGGGAGACGATAGCCTCGATACCAGTGTTTTGGTCTCCCTCCCCATTCTTAGGGGGAGGGGACAGGGGTGGGGGTCAGCCCGCGCCGGCGCTGGAGATCACGCCGTCAAGACGCGTCGCCTCGATCCGCTTGTCGCCGACGTTGACGCTCACCTCGAGATGCTCGGCCTGCACCACGTCGAGCACCTTGCTCGGCCGGTAGGCGCACACATTGCTGCCGCCCCGGTGCCGCACGCTGTCGTAGAGCACGCCGTCCTCACCTGCCGCCCGCAATCCTTCACCAAAGGCCTGCCCGGCGTCATAGCTGTCCGCGGCATGCAGTTGAGGTTCGCTCCCACGGATATCGCGATAGCTGCCCTCGAGCCGCGCCGTGTAGCTGCGGTAGACGCGCTTTGTCGTCTCCAGCCCACGCGCCAGCGCTTCGCGCCTCAAATGATGCCCAACTTCGGCCACCGCCGTGGTGAGCGTCGCCCCGGCATACCAGGCGCCAAGATCCGGTCCGTTGAAGCGAGACCCACCCGGTGCGGCGTGGAGGAACGCCGCCATGACGATGCTCGAATTGGCCCGGCCGAACACCCACTCGTTCTGCGGCAACCGCGCCAGGCGTTGCCGCACCAGCCGGTCATTGGTCCAGCCGGCAAGTTCCATCACCGCCTCGGCGTCCGCCATGGTGGCGACAGTGTCGAACAGCCCGATCGGCGGGAATCGCGACGGGATCAGCCGGTGGCTCGGTTGCGGAGCGGGCGCGTGCATCAGCGGATGACGATGTCGCTGTCCTCGTAAGCGGTGAAGGCCGCATCGAGCGCATTGGGCGGCATGTAGAGCCCTCCGCGCGCCGCATCGAGGAAGCGCCGCACCGCCATCAGCCCATCCTGCGTGCCCGAGGTGACGAGCGTCAGCGGCGGCTGCCCGCCGAACAGCGGCGCCATATGTGGGCCCTTGAGCCAGCGCACCCCCTCGGCCTCGTCGGCAAACAGCACGCCCAGCGCCTGATGGATGCCGAACACCGCCGAGATCCGCAGCAGCGCATCGAGATCCAGCGTGAACGGCTGCAGCTCCCGCGCCAGCTTGGCCCAATGGTGATAGGTCGAGCGCGAGGGGTAGCCCAGCACCAGCCGCCGCTGCTCCTCAGTTAAGCCCCACAGCTCGGCGATGTTGAGGAACGTCCGGAGCGCCGGCCCGCTCAGCCGGCGCCGGTTGGGCGCCGAGAAGCGGCCGAAATCGACGATGTCGTCGCTGCCGTTCGCCGGAACGAATGCCGGCTGCGGCTTTTCACTGAAACCGAACTGCATGATGCGCTCCTTGTCTGGATCAAGACATAGTCCAAATCCAGACAATCTACAAGTCCACATCCAAATTTGGACCTGGGAACTAGGCTTCGCGCCGCACCACTTCCGGGATCAGGCCGCGTGGCGCGTAGCGTAGCGCGATGGTGATCACCACCCCGAGCACGAAGACGCGCATCTGGCTGGCGCGCGACTGGATTTCCGGGATCGCGCCCCAGCCCATGTCGGTCGACCAGTTCGAGATATTGTTGAACAACCACTGCGAAACCGGATCGGAAATCATCCAGGTGATGTAGATCAACAGCGCCCCGAACACTGCGCCCCAGTTGTTGCCCGCTCCGCCGACGATCACCATCACCCAGATCAGGAAGGTGTGGTTGATCGGCTGGTAGGCGCCTGGATCGTAGATTTGCTGGAAGCTCACCAGCATGGCGCCGCCGATGCCCATCAGCACCGAGCCGAGCACGAAGATTTCGAGCTGCCGCCGGGTGACGTTCTTGCCCATCGAACCGGCGGCAATGTGATTGTCGCGGATCGCCCGCATCATCCGGCCCCACGGTCCGCCATAGGCGCGCTGCACCAGGAAGAACGCCACGGCGAGGACCACGATAACCAGCCCGAGGAAGCCGAGCCGCGCATAGATGAACGAATCCGAGATCGACACGCCCTGCGCCTGCAGATCCTGCGGGATCGGCGTCGGCCATGGGATCGGCGACACGGTCAGTGTGCCGCGGGTCAGCCAGTCCATGTTCTTGAGCAGCGCCCGGATGATCTCCGAGATGCCGATGGTGGCGATGGCAAGATAGTCGGTGCGAAGCCCGAGACAGATCTTGCCCACCACATAGGCGGCGCCTGCCGCCAGGACGCCACCGAACAGCCAGCCGAGCACCGGATGGAGCCCGAGCCCACCCACCCAGCCGCCGCCGGCGCTCTCGATATAGGCTGCCGCCGGGTCGATCTGGCTGCGATAGACGATATAGGCGACGATCCAGGCGAGGATGGTGACGAAGCTCTTCCACCGCCCCTTGATGCCGATGCGGTCGGCATGCCGCGCCCCCCAGACCAGGAGGAACCCGGCCATGAACGCCAGCAGCGCCTTACCCAGCATCAGCGGCCCTTCCGAACCCCAGAACTGCGCATTGACCGGATAGGAGATGAAGGTGACGGCCGCGCCGCCCAGCATCAGCATGCCCATGATGCCGAAGTTGAACAGCCCGCCATAGCCCCACTGGATGTTGAGGCCGAGCGCAATCAGCGCATAGGCAAAGCTCTGTACCAGCAGCAGTGAGATATTGGCGGCGCCGAGGAACCAGCCGATCACCGTGAACAGCACGAACAGCCCGGCGAACATCATGAGGGAACGACGCGCAATCATGTCTGTGCTCCCTTGAAGATACCGGTCGGGCGCCACAGCAACACCACGACGAGGATGACGAAGGCCACCGTCAGCTTGTACTCGGTCGGCACCACCGCGAGGGTTCCCGGCAGTTCGAACGGCAGCACACTGCTCATCGGCCTCAGCAGCACCGACCAGTTGAAGATCGCCAGCGTCTCGGCAAAGCCGATGAGGAAGCCGCCAGCGATAGCACCGTAGGATTGGCCGAGCCCGCCCACGATCGCCGCCGCAAAGATCGGCAGGACGATATTGAATGCCAGGTCCGGCTTCAGGTTGACGTCGAGCGCCAGCATGGTGCCCGCCATTGCGGCGAGCGAACCGGCAATGATCCAGGTCACCCGCACCACCAGCTTGGTGTTGATGCCGGAGACCTGCGCCAGGTCGGCATTGTCGGCCATGGCCCGCATGGCCTTGCCGAGCCGCGAGCGGGTCAGGAAGAAATGCAGCGCCAGGACTGCCGCCGCGGTGCAGAACACCATCAGCAGTTGCGGCTGGGTAAAGTTGATGGTGCGGGTCACGCCCTCGAGCGGCACCGGAATGCGGATCAGCTGCTTCTGCTCGGTCTCGAAGAACGAATAGGTGCCCGAACCGAAAAACAGCCGGATCATCCCCTGGATGATCAGCGTCACGCCGATCGAGGCGATCAGCATGGTCACCGGACGAGCGCCGCGCTTGCGCAGCGGCGCGTAGAACCCCTTGTCGAGCCCCAGCGCAATGATTGCCGCGAGGATCATCGCCAGCGGCAGCACGAGGAAGCCGGTCGGCACGATCGGCGTGGTGATCCCCAGCGCCGTCGCCGCCATGGCGAGGAGGAAGGCAATGAACGCCCCCATGGTCATCATGTCGCCATGGGCGAAATGGGCAAACCGGAGGATGCCGAAGATCAGCGTCACGCCGATCGCGCCGACCGCATAGATCGAGCCCAGCACCACGCCGGCGACGACGACATTGTTGAAAAAGAAGATCAGTTCGTTCATCGGGGCGCCCCGGTGTGGGTGTGCGTCGCGACCTCCGGCAGTCGGCAGATGCTCGCGGAAAGTGCGGCCATGGCTGTCATCCCCCCAAGAAGCTCTTGGCGACTTCGGGATCGGCGATGAGCTCCTGTCCCGTGCCGGTGAAGCGGTTCTTGCCGGTGGCGAGCACGAAGCCGCGCGAGGCGAAGGCCAGAGCCTGCCGCGCGTTCTGCTCGACCATCAGGATGGCGACACCCGCCTTGTTGACCTTGACGATCTGCTCGAAGATTTCGATCACGTAGCGCGGGCTGAGCCCCGCCGACGGCTCGTCGAGCAGCAGCAGCTTGGGCTGGCTCATCAGTGCCCGGCCCATCGCCACCATCTGGCGCTGCCCACCGGAGAGCTCACCCGCCGGCTGCCGGCGCTTTTCGCGCAGCACCGGGAACATGTCGTAGACCCATTCCATCGTCGGCTTGAAGTCGTCGGTCCGGGTGAACGCCCCCATTTCGAGGTTCTCTTCGACGCTCATCGAGGTGAAGACGTTCTTTTCCTGCGGCACGAAGCTCAGCCCCTTGGGCACCAGCTTGTCCGGCAGCGAGTTCTGGATCGCTTCGCCGTGAAAGCTGATCGAACCCTCGGTGACTTTCAACAGCCCGAAGATCGCCTTCAGCGTCGTCGATTTGCCGGCGCCGTTCGGCCCCACGATCACCCCGATATCGGATTGCTCGATTGCGAGGTTGACCCCGTTGAGGATCGGCGCGCCGCCGTACCCGCCGACGACGTCCTTGATGTCGAGCAATGCCATTACGCGGCCTCCACCGGAGAGCCGAAATAGGCCTCGATAATTTCGGGGTTGGCGCGGATTTCCTCCATTGGACCTTCGGCGATCTTCTCGCCCTGCGCCATCACGATCACCGGGTCGCACAACCGCCCGATCAGGTCCATGTCGTGCTCGATGACGAAGAAGGTGTAGCCGAGCTCCTGGTTCATCCGCTCGATATTGGCCGCGAGATCCTGCAGCAGAGTACGGTTGACGCCCGCCGCCACTTCATCGAGCAGCACCACCTTGGCATCGACCATCATGGTGCGGCCGAGTTCCAGGAGTTTCTTCTGGCCGCCCGACAGGTTCCCGGCGAGCTCGTGCTTGACGTGCCCGAGCTTCAGGAAATCGATGACGTCGAGCGCCTTCTGCCGCACGTGACGGTCGGCTTCCTTCACCACGCCGGGCATCAGCCAGGTGCGGATCAGGCTTTCGCCCGGTTGCTCGGACGGCACCATCATCAGGTTTTCCAGCGCCGTCATGTTGGAGAATTCGTGCGCGATCTGGAAGGTGCGCAGCATGCCACGGTGAAACAGCTGGTGCGGCTTCAGCCCGGTAACATCCTGGCCATCGAAGATGATCTGCCCGCTATCGGGCTCGATATTGCCAGCGACCAGGTTGAACAGCGTCGATTTGCCGGCGCCGTTCGGCCCGATCAGCCCGGTAATCGAGCCGCGCTCGACCCGGAGCGAACAATCGTTGACTGCGCGCAAGCCGCCAAAGCGCTTGCTGACGTTCTTGACGTCGATGACTGCGTCGAAGGACACCCCGCCCCCGTCCTGATGAAATCGTTCTTCTTCGCGGCTTGTGCCGGTTTTGCGGTCATCTGCGCATATGCACAAACACCGGTCAACCAAGCACCGCGTTTCGATTGGGGGCGGCTATTATAGGGTTGTGGAGACTTTGACCAGACGGTCAAAGCGCCGCGAGCACTGCGTCGGCCGTTCTGTGGTTTGGCGCCAACAGGATGTTGTAGAGCGTCGCCAGCCGCGTCAGCGATTTGATATCGACGTCATGCGGCATGGCGGTCAGCGGATCCTGGAAGAAGATCAGCGCATCGAGCCGCCCCTCGGCGATCATCGCGCCCAGTTGCGCATCGCCGCCCAGCGGCCCACTCAGCAGCCGCGTAACCGGCAAGCCGGTGCCGTCGGTGACCCGTCCGCCGCTGGTACCGGTGCCCCACAGCTCATGCAGAGCGAGCTTGTCGCGATTGAGCTTTGCCCAGGCGACCAGTTCGTCCTTCTTGTCGTCATGCGCCACGAGCCCGATACGCGCCATGGGGAAATCTCCGAACCAATCGTCGGAGGTTTTCTGCACGGCTCACGCCTTGAGCGCAATGGCCTCGGCAAGCAGGATCGCGATCTCGTCTTCGGGGATCGGCGTGCCCGGCTCGAACCGGATGAACCGCACCTGCTTGCCGTCGCCCTCGAGCAGCGGCGAGCTCAGCTGCCGGCCATGCTCGAACACCAGCGACACATGATCCTCCATCGGAAAGATGGCGCAGACGAACCCCGCCGTCGGATGCCGATAGTTGACCGAGCCCCAGCCCAGCCGCGCCTTGGCGTCGAGATCCGGCCGCACCGAAAGCAGTGTCAGGGCAAGCTGCTGGGCGAGGTCGGCGACGGGCTGCGGGAAGGACCGCACGATCTGCAGGAGGTCGGCGACCATTTCAGTCGACCGAGAGTCGGATTGTACCATGGCTCATCTCGAGGCCCATGGGATCGATCATGGTCATGGCCTCGCTCTGGGCCATCTCTTCCATGATTTTTCCGCTGGCCGCCAGTGCTGCTTCATGCGTCTGCCAGAACACGATGTCGACAAAGCTGCCGTCGTCGCGTTCGGCGAGGTGGCGCGACACGAATCCGGGCTGCCGCTTCAGCCAGTCACTGATCGCCGCATTGGCGTCGATGAACTGCTGGCCGCTGCCGCGGGCGAGCCGAAAGGTGACGAGCTCGAGTGTCTGGGTCATCAACAAAACCCTCTCCCTGTAACGTGGGGAGAGGGTTTCGCATGGATCACCTGACACCTGATGTCAGGGTTACCGCGGGCGGCTTAGAATTAAGCCGCCCCGACGCGGCGGCATCTGGCGGATCAGAATTCCGCCCAGTCCTTGTCGATCGCGGCACTGCCCTGGCTGAGATACGAGCTCGCGGCCTTCTTCACCCGCTCCTGCAGGCCCTTGATGCCGCGCGCCGGCGGCGCCACCTGCACCACCCGCTGCGGCGCGGCGCCCGAGATGGTGAAGATGTCGACGATCCGGTCGAGCTCGTTCACCTGCCCGTCGGTCTGCTCGATCGCGGCGTTGGTCTCCTCGACCAGCGCCGCATTGTGCTGCGTCATCTCGTCGAGCTGGCGCACCGCGGTGTTCACCTCTTCGATCGCCGAAGCCTGTTCGCGGCTGTCGCGCGCTATGCCGTCCATCAGCTGGTTGCTCGAGCGCGCCGCTTCCAGCATGGCGACGAGCCGCGCGGCCGCGTCGGCCACCAGCTTCGAGCCGGTCTTCACTTCGGTGCCCGACTGCTCGATCAGTGCCTTGACCTCGCTCGAGGCGCTGGCCGCCGACTGCGCGAGGCGCCGCACTTCCACCGCCACCACGGCAAAGCCCTTGCCGGCATCGCCGGCCCGCGCCGCTTCCACCGAGGCGTTGAGCGCCAGGAGGTTGGTCTGGAAGGCGATGTCGTCGATCAGTCCGATGATATTGGAAATCTTGGCGGAGGATTGGGTGATCCGCTCCATCGCCGCATTGGCGTCGCCCATCACCTGGCCCCCCTCTTCCGCGGTGCGGGTGACGGTGCTCGCCACTTCGCTCGCCTCGCGGGCCCGCTCGGCGTTCTGCAGCACCGTGGTCGAGAGCTGCTCCATGGCCGCCGAGGTTTCCTCGATCGTCGCTGCCTGCTTGGTGGTGCGCTCCGAGAGATCGTTGGCGCCCGAGAGGATTTCGCCGGTCGCCGTCTTCAGCGAGCGCGAGGTTTCCTTGAGCTGCCCGACGATGTGGCTGAGCTTGTCACCCACCGCATTGGTGTCGTCGCGCAACCGGGCGAAGGCGCCCTCATACTGGCCTTCCATCCGCTTGGTGAGGTTGGTATCGGCCAAAGCCGCCAGCACTTCACCGGTCTCGCCGAGGCCTCGATCGACAGTGGCGACGAGGTTGTTGATCGAGCCGGCAATGGCATTGAGCTCGCGATCGGGGAACTCGGTCTCCACCCGGCGCGAGAAATCGCCGGCCACCGCCGCGTCCACCACCTGACCAAAAGCCTTCTGCAGTTCGGCCATCATGGCGCTGCGGGCCTCCTGGTCGCGGATGATCCGCGCGGCGTCCGCCTCGGTCATCTCGGCCACCTTCAGGCCGTTCTCGCGGAACACCTCGACCGCCTTCGCCATGTCGCCGATTTCGTTGCGCATCGCCCCGAACGGCACTTCGACGCTGTAGTCGCCATCGGCGATCTTGCGCATCACTCCGGTCATCTTGCTGATCGGCTTGGCAATCGCAGCACCGAGCCAGGCAAAGGCCAGCAGACCCAGCGCGAAGATCACCACGCCGCCGATCAGCAGGTTGAGGAGTTGCGCCTCGGAATCGGCGAGCAATGTCGCCTGCGGCACCGCGACGACCACCGTCCACGCCGCATCGGCGCCCGGCAGGTCAACCTTGCGGGCATTCATCTTCCAGGTCTGGCCGGCAGCTTCGCCGGTCGACGAGAAAGTGTCGGAAGAGGCCATGGCGGTCAGCGCTTCGATTGCCCAGGGCTCGGTCACCTCGGTGCCGATCAGCTTGGGATCGGGGTTCAGCACCCAGACATTGCGCTGGTTGATGATGCCCATGAAGCCGTTGCCCATCGGCGGCTCCGTGCCGAGTTTCTGCGCCAGCACCGCCGAGTCGAAGGCGACGCCGCTCATGCCGACGGCCTTGCCCGACGGATCTTTGATGATGTTGGTGAAGCTGGTGTAGAGCTTGCCCTCGATATTGTCGGGCCCCGAGATTGCGGCGACACCCGCCTTCAGCGGTCCGGTGAACCAGCTGTCGAAGCCCGCCGGGCTGTCGAGCGAACCATAGCCGATCGTGCCGTCCGCCTTGTTCTCGGCGAGAATGCCGACATGGTTGCCGCTGATCAGGAAATGCGAGCCGGCAAAGGTCGGCCGCGCATAGAGCGCCGACTCCGGCGAGAACATCATGTAGACGCCCAGTGCCCCCGGCAGGCTCGCCAGCTGCTTGGTGACGATCGTGCCATAAGTGGTCGGCGACGTGTCGTGGTTGGCGAGCAGCGCTTCGGCGGTGCGCGCCGTCGAATCGGCCGCCACCGCAAAGCCGGTGAGGAACGTCTTGATCGACTCGGCTTGCGTTTCGGCCAGCCCACCGACCACTTCGTCGGCCTGCGCCAGGTCCTGGGCGCGGTTGCTGGTAACGACATAATAAAGCGATGCGCCGATCGCGACCGTGAAAATGGCGGCGGCGGCAAGAATGATTGAGCCCCGAAGCTTGAGCGACGGGAGCTTGAACTTGGTCTTGGCGGGCATGGAGGGGTCGTAGTCCTTCTGGAGTGTCGACGAACTGAAATGCGTCCTGCGTCTCACTCGCGATCACAGCATGTCAGCGTTAACATCGCGTCAAATGGCGATGTCTCCAGGGGCAAAACATCGGCCTTCTTGCTCGTGGCGCCATCGCCAAACGGAGGTCCCCGCTTTCGCGGGGATGACCCGGTGAATAAGGACCGAAAGGGGCCACGGCCGCCCTACCCCCCGGCAGCGCAACGAACCACGGAGTCATTCCCGCGAAAGCGGGAACCTCTGTTTCTTGCAAGTTGCACGAAACGGCGCCGTCAGGCTGCCCGCGACCTCTGGCCGCCGGCGCTGGGCTCGACGGTGAAGATGTCGGCAATACCGTCGACTTCACCGGCCTGCGCTTCGGTCTGCTCGATCGCCGCGTTGATCTCTTCGACCAGCGCCGCATTGTGCTGCGTCATTTCGTCGAGCTGCCGCACCGCGGCGTTGACCTCGTCGATCGAGCCCGCCTGCTGCCGGCTGTCGGCGGCGATCGCCGCCATCAGCGCATTGGAACGGCGCGCCGACGTCAGCATGGTTTCAAGCTTGTCAGCCGCCTCGGCCACCAGCTTGGTGCCGCCTTTGACCTCGGCGCCCGATTGCTCGATCAGCACCTTGACCTCGCTCGAGGCCTGCGCCGCCGATTGCGCCAACCGCCGCACCTCGACCGCCACCACGGCAAAGCCCTTGCCGGCCTCCCCCGCCCGCGCTGCTTCCACCGAAGCGTTGAGCGCCAACAGGTTGGTCTGGAAGGCGATGTCGTCGATCATGCCGATGATGTTGGAAATCTTCGCCGATGACTGGGTGATCCGCTCCATCGCCACATTGGCCTGTTGCATGACCGCGCCGCCCGCCTCGGCGGTCCGGCTGACGTCTTCGGCCACGTGGCGCGCATCTTCGGCCTTCTCGGCATTGGCGCGCACCGTGTCGGCGAGCAGCGTCATCGCCGCGCTGGTCTCCTCGATGGTCGCCGCCTGCCGCGTCGTCCGCTCGCTGAGGTCGTTGGCGCCCGAGAGAATCTCGCCCGTCGCCGTCTTCAGCGAGCGCGAGGTCTGCTTCAGCGTCATCACGATCTGGCTGAGCTTTTCCGCCACCTCGTTGGTATCGTCACGCAACTGCCCGAGCGCGCCTTCGTAGCCGCCCTCGATGCGGTGCGTCAGGTCGGTATCGGCGAGCGCCGCCAGCGCCGCGCCGGTATCGCCGATGATCCGCTCGACCGTTTCGACCAGCGTGTTGACGCTGCCCGCCAGCCGGTTGAGTTCCTCGTCGGCAAAGCGGGTCGCCACCCGGCGCGAGAAATCGCCTGAGGTCGCCGCATCCACCACGTCGCCAAAGCTCTGCTGCAGGGACTGCATCATCTCGGCCCGTTCGGCGCGGCGCTGCTCCAGCGCCAGCCGCTCGTCCTCGGTCAGCTCCTGCACCTTGAGCGCATTGGCCCGGAACACCTCGATATTGCGCGCCATCGCGCCGATTTCGTTGCCGAGCTTGGTGTAGGGAATGGCGGTTTCGAGATCGCCGCTCGCCACCAGCCGCATGCTTTTCGACAGTGCCGGTACCGGCCGCATCAGCCGCGACGCCGCGAACACCGAGAGCGCCCCGATCACCAGCACCGCCACCGCGCCGACCAGCGCCAGCAGTTGCAGGCCTTCGCTTGCGGTCGCATCGATCTCGGCTTTGGGGATGCCCACATAGACCAGCCCGATCACCTCGTTGTTGAGGTTCTGGATCGGCCGATAGATGGCGTAGTAGGGCACGCCGAGCACATTGGCCTCGCCCTGGTAGGTGCCGCCGGCAACCACCACCGGATAGGCCGCGCCGTCGCGCGCCAGCGGCGTCTCGAGGATGCGCTCGCCCTTGTCGTCGAGGATCGTGGTCGACTTGCGGATGAAATCCTGGGTTTGTGCGTCGAACACGAACAGCGTCGCCGTATCGCCGGTCACCCGCCCGATCGTATCGATCAGGTCGTGGTTGCGGAATTTCGGCATTGCCTTGGCTTCGATCTTTTCGAGCTCGCCCGCCTCGTTCCAGAAGATATCGGAGTTGGGCAGGTTCACCTCGAGGATCGCCGCCGCGATCCGGAGATCCGCCGCGAGCCGCTGGTCGGCGGTGTCGCGCGTATTGGCGGCCAGCATCGTCCACACCGCGAACAGCACCGTGGCGATCGCCACCGTGACGGCGAGAAACACCATTGCCGAAATCGTCGTGGTGAGCGTCAACCCACCCTTGCCCTGCGAAGAGGTCGTGGCCATTCTAGCCCCCATGTCGCCGCGGCTTTCGTGCCCGGCATCCCCGCTCATCCCTGCCGCCGACGATAGGGAAGCTTCCTTAATCCAGCGTTGACCCAGCCGGCCAAGCCCGAACCAGGCGCTCACCCCGACAAGCAGCGCCAGCACGGCGCTGACCCCGCCGATCCAGTTGAGCCGTGCTCCTGCCTCGGCAATCCGCTGCTCCAGCACTTGCCGCATGTCGGCGCCGGAGGACTGGCCGAGCGCCAGCGCCGCGTCCTGGAACGCGTCATGCGCCGCATCGAGCCCGGCCCAGTCAAAAGCCGATCGCGCCTTGGCATCGGGGATCGCCGCGATGCCCGTCGCCACCTGGTCTGCCAGCGCCGTCGCTGCCGTCGTGTAAGCCTTGCCCGCAGCCGTCGCGTCGCCCTCGGCGGTCGCCGCCCGGAACTCGGCCAGCACCTCTTCGAGCCGCGCCAACTCGGCCGGCTGCACCGCCACTGCATAGCGTGTTGCCTGCATCAGCGCCGGCGACAGCGGCGCCGCGTTGGCCGCCTGCGGCACCTCCAGCAGTTGCTCCGCCTTGGGGTCGGCGCTGAGCCCGGAACTGTCATGGATGCGCTGCACCAGCATGGTCGCGGCCTGGCGCGCCGCTGCCGGATGCGCCCCGGCCCCCAGTTCCGCCTTCAGCGCGTCATAGGCCCGTGACAACGAGGCCGTACCGAATGTCGCATCGCCGCTCCGGGCTGCCGCGGCCAGCGCCGGATCGGCCGCCGGCAGCGCGCCATCCCGGGCGAGCCCCACCAGTTCCGGCAGCACCAGCCCGGCATAGCGCACCCCATCGGCCTCGCGCTGCGCCGCGTCGATCTGGGCTGTCGTCTGCGACCCCAGATAGAGTCCACCGGCGAGCGGCACGGCACCGATGACGATGGCGGCTATGGTCCGGGCGAGTCTGCGCATCATTGTCCCTTCTGGACGTTACGCGGGGCCATCGGTCCCGCGGCTGGATCATTTCACCGATGAGTTGAACCACTGCGACCACCCCACCCGCGGGTGGGCCAAACCGGGCGAGCCACCAGGCCGGTGCAATCCAATCTTGAAAGCCCCTAGAACTCGGCCCAGTCCTTGTCGACCGCGGCATTGCCGTGGCTAAGATACGACTTGGCGGCCGTGCGCACCTTGTCCTGCAGCGCCCGGATCCCCTTGGCCGGCGGTTCAGCAGCCCGGGCCGGCGCTGTATCGCCAGTGCGGAACACCTCGACGATCCGGTCGAGCTCGGTGGCCTGCGCCTCGGTCTGTTCGATCGCCGCGTTGGTTTGTTCGACCAGCGCCGCGTTATGCTGGGTCATCTCGTCCATAGTGCGAACCGCCGCGTTCACCTCCTCGATCGCCGAGGCCTGCTCCTGGCTGGCCCGCGCGATCGAATCCATCAGCTCGCTCGACGAGCGCGCCGCCACCAGCATCGCCTCGAGCTTCTGCGCCGCTTCCGCGACCAGCTTCGAGCCGCCTCGAACCTCGGTCCCCGATTGCTCGATCAGCGCCTTCACTTCGCTCGAAGCGCCGGCCGCCGATTGCGCCAGCCGCCGCACTTCGACGGCCACCACGGCAAAGCCCTTGCCGGCATCGCCGGCCCGCGCTGCCTCGACGGAAGCGTTGAGCGCGAGGAGGTTGGTCTGGAAGGCGATGTCGTCGATCATCCCGATGATGTTGGAGATCTTGCCGGACGAATGGGTGATCCGCTCCATCGCCTCGGTGGCCTGGTGCATCACCTGCCCGCCATCTTCGGCGGTGCGGGTCACCGTCGCCGCGACGCTCGAAGCATCCTTGGCCCGTTCGGCATTGGCCAGCACCGTGCCCGACAGCTGTTCCATCGCCGCCGAGGTCTCCTCGATCGTCGCCGCCTGCTTGGTGGTGCGTTCGCTCAGGTCGTTGGCGCCGGACAGGATCTCGCCCGTCGCCGTCTTCAGCGAACGCGAGGTGCCCTTGAGCTGCCCGACGATCTCGGTCAACCGCTCGGCTACCGCGTTGGTGTCGTCCTTCAGCCGGGCGAAGGCGCCGCTATACTGGCCATTTACCCGATGGGTCAGATCGGTCTGGGCCAGCGCCGACAGCACGTCGCCGGTCTCGATCAGCCCGCGGTCGACCGTCGCCACCAGCTCATTGACCCCATGCGCCAGGGCGTTGAGCTCACTGTCGGGGAACTCGGCCTCGACACGCTTTGAGAAGTCGCCCGAGATCGCTGCGTCCACCACTTCGCCGAAGGCCTTCTGCAGTTCCTGCATCATGGCGGTACGTTCGACCCGGCGCTGCACCGAAGCCGTCCGCTCGCCTTCGGTCATTTCGGTGACCTTGAGCGCGTTCTCCTTGAACACCTGCACGGCCTTGGCCATGTCGCCGATCTCGTCGCTGCGCCCGGCGCCCTTCACCTCGGTGTCGAGCTTGCCCTCGGCCAGCGCCCGCATCGTCTCGGTGAGACGGCTGATCGGCTTCGAAATGCTGCGCGAGAACAGCAAACCCACCACAGCCGCCAGCGCCAGCAGCGCCGCGCCGATCGCCAGCATGGTGTTTCTCAGCTGCGCTACCGGCGCAAACGCCTCGTCCTCCGAGATGGTGGTGACCATCGCCCAGGTCGTGCCGTTGAATTCGACCGGTGTGGCATTGGTCAGCATCCGCATGCCGCGATAGTTGGTGGTGACGCCATTGGCGGTATTGCCCGCCAGGGCCGCTTCGACCACCGGGTTGTCGTAGGCGAGGCTGAGCGTGTCGTCGCCTTCGGAGAACACCGAATCCGAGCGCAGCAGCTTGTCGGCGCCGACGTAAAAACTCTCGCCGGTCTGGCCGAGCTGCGTGTTGTCCTGCAGCATCTGGTTGATCGGGGCGACCGGCATCTCGATCGCCATGACCCCCATCAGCTTGCCGCGCACGTCGATGATCGGGGTGGCGATGAAGCTCGCGGGCGAGCCGGCGATGGCATAGACCGATGCATCCTCATAGACCACCTGCCCGCGCTCGGTCAGCGCCAGCGCCTTGCGGAACGCTCGCCCGAGCCCGCTGTCGGCCATGTCGCCGCCCTCGGCGAAGTTCGACGTGAAGTCGTCGTTCTTCATCACCGAGTAGACGAGGTTCCCCGCCGTATCGAACATGTAGAGATCGCGATAGCCGCGCAGTTCGAGCTGGCGGCGGAAGGTCGCCTGCACCTTGTCATGCGTGGTGTCGTAATTGGTGCGGCCCTTGTCGTTGATGTCGAGCAGCTGTCGCTGCCCCGCCGGATGCGGGTTGTTGGTAATGAATGCCTCGCGCAGCACCACCACCGGGTCGCCGGGCGGGGTGGCTTTGGCAAAGCTCTTCCACGCAATGGCGAAATCGCGCGCTGCGTTCACCGCGCTGTCGGTAGCCGCGCTGTTCACGAGATCGGCTTCGATGGTCTTGAGATAGGTGGCGAACTTGTCGGCATGGCTCGAGGCCACCGTCTGCATCTGCCGCGCGCTCATGTCGGCGACGATGCCCGAACCGATCACATAGCTTCCGAGCCCAACGCCGACGCTCACCAGCAGCGCCGACCCCACCACTGCCAATGGCAGTTTCTGGGCAATCTTGAATTTCGGAAGCCAACCCATGCGAAAAATCCCCCAAGTAATTGGTCTTCCGGGGGAGCGGCAATCCTGCCGCAGCGAAACGGAAGCATTCGGCTCCCGCTGTTCACGTCGCCTCATCCCCCCAAGGCCCGTGCACAACACCGCGAAGACTAGGCACGGCGCCTTAATTTCTGATTACGGAATGTCGCGTAGCGCGGTCAGCATTTGCAGGGCGAATGTCGCTGCGTGTTGCGACAAGAAGAAACGGCCCGCAGATGCCCTCTTCATTGCTGACCATCTATCACCGCAGCTTTGCCGAACTCGATGTCATGGGGCGTTCTGTGGCTGCTACCCTCGGCTCCGAGCGGAAGAAGTGGCGCAACGCCGAGACAGCCCCCGCACCAGAACTCGGCCCGGTCCTTGTCGACCGCGGCTGAGATCCGACTTGGCCGCCGTGCGCGCCTTGTCCTGCAGCGCCGGATGCCCTTGGTTGCGGATCGCCGCGCTGGTTGCTCGACCAGCACCGCGTGGTGCCGGGTCATCTCATCCACCAAAAGCAAAGGCCGCCCCGGGGGCGGCCTGATGGCTGCTGCAAGCAGTTGACGCGCTTACGACAGCACGCCGATCACCGCTTCGATGCGCTTCTTCATGGTCGACGCGTCGAACGGCTTGATGATGTAGTTGTTGACCCCCGAGGAGATCGCTTCCTTCACCTGCTCCTTGTCGGAGCGGCCGGTGGCCATGATAAAGGGCATGCCCTGCGTCTTGGGGTGCTTGCGGATGACGCGCAACAGCGTCAGCCCGTCGATATCGTCCATGTTCCAGTCGGAAATGATCAGGTCGACACTGCTCTTTTCGAGCTTGCCGAGCGCATCGCGCCCCGACTTGGCCTCGACGATGTTGGTGAAACCCAGCTGAGTGAGGATGTATTTGCAGATGCCCCGCATGGACTGCTGGTCATCGACGATCATCACACTGACTGCACTTGCCTTCGGCATCGTTACGCTGCGCCTTCTAGCTGCCCGAAATACGCCCGGGTCGCGTATCGTAAAACCCTAGGTGCATTCCGTTACCAAACCTTCAATCCGAACCCGCGTTATGCTGCGGATTTGACGCGGGTGAGCGCCGCGGCGAGCCGCGCCGCGATGGCTTCGACCGGCGCCTGCTCGATCACCGCACCCTCTTCGAACGCCACGCGCGGCATGCCGTAAACCAGCGCGGAAGCCTGGCTCTGGCCCACCGTATAGGCCCCGGCCTCGCGCATTAGCTTCAGCCCGCGCGCCCCGTCGCGGCCCATGCCGGTAAGGATGGCGCCCACCGCCATCGCGCCGACGGTCTTGGCCACCGACTCGAACAGCACATCGACGCTCGGCCGGTGGCCCGACATCAGCTCGTCCTGCGTCACCCGGCACTTGAGCTGGCCGGAGCTGCGCTCCACCCGCAAATGAAAGTCGCCGCGCGCCACATAGGCGTGCCCCGGCAACAGCGGCATGCGATCTTCGGCTTCCACCACCTTCAGTTCGGTCAGCTCATCGAGCCGCCCGGCGAAGCGGCTGGTGAACCCAGCCGGCATGTGCTGCGCGATGACGATCGGCGGACAATCGGGTGGCATCTGGCTCAACACCACACGGATCGCCTCGACTCCGCCGGTCGATGCCCCGATGGCGATCAGCGCACCGTTCGGCGCCGCCGCGGTCCGCACCGGGACGTTCGCCGTCGGCGCCTTCATGGCGCGCCCCTTCACGTCGGAATGGGCGGCCGCGCGCACCTTCTGGCGGAGGTTCTCGCCGAACGCATCGAGCCCGCCCGACAGCGTGGCATTGGGCTTGGCGACGAAATCCACCGCTCCCAGTTCGAGCGCCAGCAGCGTCTCGCTTGCCCCCTTGGTGGTCAGCGTCGAGACCATCACCACCGGCAGCGGATGCAGCCGCATCAGTTTATCGAGAAACTGCAGCCCGTTCATGTTGGGCATCTCGATATCGAGCGTCACCACGTCAGGGTTGAGCTCCTTGACCTTGGAGCGCGCATCGATCGGATCCTCGGCGGTACCGACCACGATGATGTCGCCGTCCTTGCCCAGCGTGCGGCTCAGCACCTCGCGAATGAGGGCGGAATCGTCGACGACCAGCACCTTGATTCTCATGCTGCGTCCCTCGCTTTCTGCTGTGCGCGCGCCTGGTAGATGGTCTTGCCGACCAAGCGGAAATTGGCGCCGCCGGCGCCGAGGTTTTCGGAGTGGCCGATATAGAGAAACCCATCCGGCACCAGGATCGACCCGAGCCGCGCGAACAGTTCGCCCTGCGTCTTCTTGTCGAAATAGATCGCGACGTTGCGGCAGAACACTGCGTCGAACGGCCCCTTCATCGGCCAGGGGTTGTGCATCAGGTTGAGCGGCTTGAAGGCGATCAGCTCGCGCACCGCCATCGGGATCTGCACCAGCCCGGCGCCGGCGCGATCGAACAGCGCGGCCCGTTCCCTGGACAATCCGTTGAGTTCGGCTTCCGGATAGATACCGCCGGCAGCCTTGGCCACCACATTGGTGTCGATGTCGGTGGCGAGGATGCGAAAATCCCAGCGCTTCAGCTCCGGGAACGCCGAGATGAGGCTCAGCGCGATGGTGTAGGGCTCCTGCCCGGTCGAGCAGCCGGCCGACCAGATCCTGAGCTTCGGCCGGCCATTGGCCCCCATCCGTGGCCGCTGCGCCATCAACTGGCGGACATAGCCCTCGAGGTGATCGAAATGGTGATCCTCGCGCCAGAACCGGGTCAGGTTGGTGGTCAGCGCGTTGATGAATTCCTGCGCGTCATCAGGTGTCCCCTGCCGCTCGAGATAATCGAGATAGGCGTCGAAGGAGCTGAGCCGCAACGCTCGGACGAGCTTGCCGAGCCGCGACACCACCAGGGTGCGCTTAGCCTCCGACAGCGAAATTCCGGCTTCCTGATAGACGCGTGCCTTGACCCGATTGAACTCGCGGTCACTGAGGGCAAATTCGCCCTGATCCATGCTGCCCCCTGGCCCGTTCTAGGCCGTACGCTTCCGTGCTGGGAGTTGCAGGGCTTTCGCCGCTTCCGAGCCGACCGCAGCAACGCTGCCGTCCAGCCGGGCGATGGCGCCGCTGCCCTCATCCAGTGCACCGGCAATCATGTCGGTCTCATTGCTTAGATTCTCTAAATGTCCGCCGAGACCGGAGAGAATCTTTTTGAGCGACGCGGCTTGTTCGACCGAAGCGCTGGCTTCGCGCCGCGAGGTGCCGACCAGCGATTTGATTTCGCGCGCCGCCTTCTGCGTCGCCTGCGCCAGGGTGCGCACTTCGGCCGCCACCACGGCGAAGCCGGCCCCCTTTTCGCCGGCTCGCGCCGCTTCCACCGCCGCATTGAGGGCGAGCAGATTGGTGCGGAAACTCACGTCCTCGATGCTCGACACCATCCGGTCGATCTCGACAGTGGTGCTCTCCACGCCGCCGACCGAGGCGCTGGTGCGCTGCACGGCGAGCGCCGCATCTGCCGCCAGGGCCACCGCCTGCCGCTCCAGCGCGCGCACCGCCTGCGCCTTGGCGCGTCCCTTCTCGATGGCGTTCGACGCCACGGTCAGGCCCACGCGGCTCTGGTCGGCAAGTTCGGCGAGGCTGGTGACGCTGGCCCGGTATCGATCGATGGCCCTGAGGATCGCTTCCATCTTGGCCTCGAGATGCGCCCGCGCCAAGAGCGCTTCCTCGCGTTCGACGAGGATGGCGTTGAGATCCTGCTCGAACTGCCTCAGCTCCGGTGCCATCGCCCCGGCGCCCATCAGCAGCAGCGCATCGATTTCTTCGCCGCGCAGCAACTGGCCGATCGCCTTCACCGACTTGTCGAACTGCTCGAGCGCGCCGCCCAGCGCCTTCAGCGCCGGCGAGTGCTGCATGCCCCAGTCGTCGAAGCGGAAGCCGGTGCGGCCGTTGGAGAGCGCGGTGACGAAGGCATCGAAATCGTCGTCGGCGATGTGGTAGCCGGCCGGCGTGAACTCGAGGATCGAGCGCCCGCCGCCCAGTTCGCGCCGCTCCGCCACGAAGCGCCGGTCGCCGACGGTGACGATGCTTTCCTCGGCCATATCCTCGAGCAGCACCCTGCCGCCCAGTACATCGGAGATCAGCCCACCCTCTTCGGCTGTCGGTTCAACCAGTACCAGGCCGGTGCTGACCCCGAGGATCTCGCCATCACCATCGACCAGCGCGGCCGGCTGCCTGAGGCTGCCGAACGCCGCCTTGAAATTGTAGGCCCGATCGAGCCGCGTGCAGAGGCTCTGCACAATGGCCTCGAGGCTGGTCGCCTCGCCGGCCCGCACTCCGACGGCCTGCCCGATCGTGCTGAGCCGTGTGGCGAAGGCGCGGTCGGCGCGCCGAGCCACGACGAATGAGCCGGTTGCCGCACCGCCCGCAGCGATCAGCGCTAGTACCGCGCTCACGAGGCCGACGCCGAACAGCATTACGCCGCCGACCGCAACCAGCGCGGCAGCGAGCCAGCATAGATTAGCGATGAGCGCCACATTAAAGCGCCGCACGAATCACCGAGCCCCGTCGGGGCCTCCCCAGGCCCACGCAGCGACCCTAAAACCGGAATGGTTAATCAAATCTATACTTGGCGGGCTGAGTGTAAGACCTTGGTAAGAGGCCTTGGATCTCTCCCCGACCACCGGGTGTCATCCCAGCTGGGACCCAACTCTCGGCCGGCGCAAGGGGATGGGCAAACCCTCGGTGAAAATCCGTCTTAGAACAGCTCGATGTCGTCGACCACCGGCTTGGTGATGACGCTGCGGCGGCTCGCCGCCACGGCCAGTTCTTCCTTGGCGATCGAGGCGTTGGCGGCGTTGTCGAGCCGCTTGACGAAGGCCCTGCCCGAATGCGGCTTGAACATCACCCGGCGCGCATAGGTGCCGCCGAGATCTTCCTTGGCCATCTCGTAGCCTTCGTTGGCGAGAAACTCGCGCACGAACTCGATATTCTTGAGCCCTATATCGTCGAGCGCGCCGTTGATCTTGCCCCCGCCGAACACCTTGATCTCGAGGTTGCCCTTGCGGCCCGAGCCGCGCGTCAGCACCTTGTTGATCAGTTGTTCCATGGCGAAGGCGCCGTAGCGGGCCGACGCGCCATAGCGATCCGCCGCCGAGGCGGATTGCTCGGCAAGGAGGAAGTGGTTCATCCCGCCGACATTGGCCACCCGGTCGCGGACGCAGGCCGAGATGCAGCTGCCAAGCACTGTCGAGAAGGTCAGGTCCACTTCGTTCGACACCAGGCAATCACCCTGATGTACGGTCGTCACCACACCACGATCGAACTCGGGCGGCAGTGAACTCGACATGACCATAGTGACGTTGGACCCGATAGTTTTCGGATGTCATCGTTACCGGCAATTCGTTAGTGAAGCGCTAACCAAGAGCACCGGGTGCTCACTAACGGCCTTCCATTCGCAAGGAGCCATTCAGAAATCCGCGCTACGGTCGGCTGGTATTACGGGGGTTCTGTCTACATGTCTCTGCAAAGGCTCGCCCGCGAGCTCGATGAAACCGCGCGCCAGACCGCCGGCATGGTGGAAGGCGTCACCCAGGCCCTCGAACTGCTTGCCGACAAGTCGATATCGGCCGATGAGGCGCGCCGCGAGGCCGCCCGTATCATCATCAACGCCCTGCAGGGCCAGGACCGCATCGAGCAGCGCTGCCAGAACATGGCGCTCGCCGTGCGCCAGTTCGCCCTCCTGCCCCCCGATGCCCCGCAGTCGGTCTACGACGAAATCTGGTCGAGCCTGGTGCTCGACGAACTCCGCGTCCCCGCCCTTTCCGGCAGCGCCAGCTTCGGTGTCCACGGCGAAGCCGAGCTGTTCTAGCTTTAACTGGGCCGATCCTGACTGAAGCAGACGGCCCCCTCCCTGCCTCCCCCATGAAGGGGGAGGTGAAGAGGCGAGGCTCTGTCTTCGATCGTGCCAGGTGAACCGGCGCGGCACCTCCCCCTTCATGGGGGAGGATGGGAGGGGGCCGTCTCTATCAGAAAAGAGTCAAACCACCTTGGCGCGCACCTTGTAGCGCGGCTGATCCCACGCCCTGGTCCGCATCACCTCGCCGACAATCTCGGCCGCCCGCCCGACGTCGGCGAAGCTCAGATAGAGCGGCGTCAGGCCGAAGCGCAGGATATCCGGCTCACGGAAATCCCCGATCACCCCACGCTCGATCAGCGCCTGCATCACCGCATAAGCCTCGGGATGCCTGAGCGACACCTGCGTGCCGCGCCGCGCCGCATCACCGGGCGTTGCAAGTTCAAGTTCCGGCGCCAGCCGTTTCACCTCGCCGGTGAACAGCTCGAACAGTTGATCCGCCTTGGCCCTGAGCGCTCCGAGATCCACCCCGTCGAACACCTCGAGCGCCGCAGCGAGCGCCGACATCGACAGCACCGGCGGCGTCCCCACCCGCATGGCGCCGATCCCCTCAGCCGGCCGATAGGCCTCGGCAAAATTGAACGGCGCGGCATGCCCCAGCCAGCCGCTCAGCGGCTGCCGCAGCCCTTCGAGATGTCGCGGCGCCGCATAGACGAAGGCCGGCGCGCCCGGTCCGCCATTGAGGTACTTGTAGCCGCAACCTATCGCAAAATCGGCATCCGCCCCGCCCAGATCGACCGGAAACGCCCCGGCCGAATGGCAGAGGTCCCAGATAGTCAGCGCTCCGGCCCGCTGCGCCGCCGCGGTCAGCCCGGCCATGTCGAGCCGCGCTCCGGTCCGGTAGTTCACCTCGGTCAGCAGCAACACCGCGACATCATCACCGAGCGCCGCCTCGATCTGGCTGGCCTCCACCAGCCGCAGCTCATGCCCCTGTCCCATGAGCTCGGCAACGCCCGCGGCGATATAGCCATCGGTCGGGAAATTTCCCCGTTCCGAAACGATCACCCTGCGCCCCGGGCGCAGCCGCAGTGCCGTCACCAGCACCTTGAACAGGTTCACCGAGGTGGAGTCGGCCACCATCACCGTCTTCGGCGCCGCCCCGATCAGCCGGGCGATCCGCTCGCCCACCCGCCCCGGCAGGTCGATCCAGTCATGCGTGTTCCAGCTGCGGATCAGCCCCTCGCCCCATTGCGTCGCCACCACCTCCGCCATCCGCCCCTTCACCGCGCGCGGCAGCGCCCCGAGCGAATTGCCATCGAGATAGATGATGTCAGGCGGTAGGTCGAACAGCACGCGGGTGCGGGCAAACGGATCGGCGGCGTCGAGGGCGGTGATGTCGGTCATGGGGTCTTCTACAGCATCCGAAGCAGCCTGTTGTCCACCGGCCGTCCTCCAGCGTCCCCTCTCCCTTGGGGGAGAGGGTCAGGGTGAGGGGGCCTTGCCGCAAACACGGAGCGCGTCGCAAGGCCCCCTCACCCGGCCCTGCGGGCCGACCTCTCCCCCTAGGGAGAGGTGAAGAGGCTACGCCACCGTCTCGTCCGCATGCCGGTGGATCGCCCCCATCACCTTGCGGCTCATCGCTTCATAGCTACGGTCATTGTCGAAGCCGTCGACGATCCTGAACTCGTGCATCACGAGGATCCGGTCGGCCAGCGCCACCATCTCCGGCAGCTCCGACGAGATCAGCAGTATCGCCAGCCCATCGTCGGCCAGCTTGCCGATCAGCTCGTGGATATAGGCCTTGGTCTTGATGTCGATGCCAACCGTCGGCTCATCGATGATCAGCAGATCGACCTTCGCTGCCAGCCATTTGGCCAGCGACACCTTCTGCTGGTTGCCGCCCGAAAGGTTCCCCACCGCCTGTTCGAGGCTGGGCGTCCGGATTTCCAGTTGTCGCGCGAACGGTTCCGCCGCCTTGCGCTCGCCCGCTGCGGTCTGGAAGCCGAGAAACTTCGCCAACCGGTCCCAGATGGTCATCGCCACGTTGAAGCGGATCGGGTGCAGCAGCACCACGCCCTCATATTTCCGGTCTTCGCTGAGATAGCCGATGCGGTGCCGCTTCAGCGCCTCCTCCACCGAGCGGATCACCGCCGGCTTGCCATCGATCGACAGGCTCCCGCCGGTCACCTTGTCTTTCCCGACCAGCGCCCGCGCCAGCTCGGTTCGCCCCGCTCCGACCAGCCCGTAGAGCCCAAGGATCTCGCCGCGCCGCAGCGTGAACGAGATATCGCGATGCCCCACGGCCGTCGCGACACCCTTGGCCTCGAGCTTGACCGCGCCGGTCGCGGGCTTCGGCGGTCGCACCACGGCGATGCGTTCGGCCCGCCCGATCATCGCCTCGATCAGCCGGCCGCGGCTCATCCTGGCGATCGGCTCGCCGACCAGCGTCGTCTCGCCGTCGCGCAGCACCGTCACCCGGTCCGAGATCGCCAGCACTTCCTCGAGCTTGTGCGAAACGAACAGGATCGCCGCGCCCTCCGCCTTCAGCCGCTTGATCAGCGCGAACAGCGCTTCGGCTTCCTCGCCGGTCAGCGAGGCGGTCGGCTCGTCGAGCAGCAGCACTTTGGCCTCATGGCTCAGCGCCTTGGCGATCTCCACCATCTGCATCTGCGCGACGCTGAGGTGCCGGACTTCGGTGCGCGTATCGACGCTGAGCCCGATCATTTCGAGATACTTCTTCGCCTCGGCATTGGCCGTCGCATAGTCGACCAGCCCGGCCCGCCGCGGCAGGTTTTCGAGCAGGATGTTCTCGGCCACCGAGAAGCGCGGGATCAGGTTGCGCTCCTGGTGCACCGCCGAGATGCCGAGCCGGATCGCATCGCGCGGGCTGCTGAACGAAATCTCCTGCCCGTCGAGCAGCAGCCGCCCGCCATCCGGCCGGTGCACCCCGGTGATGATCTTGATCAGCGTCGATTTGCCGGCGCCGTTCTCCCCCATCAACGCATGCACTTCGCCGGCTCTGAGCTCCAGTGACGCGTCCCTGAGCGCCCTGACGCCGGGGAACGACTTGCTCGCCTTGTCGACCGTCAGCGCCATCAACTCTCTCCCACGCGCACGGCGCGATAGCGGTTGAACCACACCGCGGCGAGGATCAGCGCCCCGAGCAGGAACTGCACCCAGTAGGGGTCGACCTTCACCAGCACCATGGCGTTCTGGATCAGCCCGATCAGCACCACCGCCAGCAGTGTGCCGACGATCGAAATCGCCCCACCGGCAAGGCTCGCTCCGCCGATGATCGGCGCGGCGAACGAGATCACCAGCCAGTCCGAGCCGATGGTCGGCTGCGCCGAGCCGAGCTGCGCCACCGCGAGGATACCGGCCACCGCCGCCAGGAGCCCCGACAGCACATGCGCCGAAATGATCGCCCGCGGCACCGAGACACCGCTCAGTTGCGCCGCCGGGGCGTTACCACCGACCGCCAGCATGTGCCGCCCGGGCACGGCGCGCGCAAAGAACAGCGCCAGGATCACCGTCACCAGCAGCGGCACGATCAGCAAGAACGGGAACAGCCCGAGCCGGCCATTGCCGAAGGCGACGAAATCGGTTGGCAGGTTGTAGAATGGCACCGCCTTGGTGATGCCGAGGTTGATGCCGGCGAAGGCCGAGGCCGTCGCCAGTGTCACGATGAAGCCGTTGATCCCGGTTTTGACCGTCAGCCAGCCATTGACGAAGCCGGCCGCACCACCTGCAGCAACGCCGATGGCGATGGCCGGCAGTGTCGGCACCCCCAGCGCATCCATCAGCCCACCGGTGACCACCGCCACCAGCCCGCCCAGCGCCCCGACCGACAGGTTCATCTGCCCGACTCCGAGCATCACCATCTGCGAATAGGCGACGAGCAGCGACACGCAGACCGAGCGCAGCAGCACGAACAGGTTGAACTCGCTCAAAAAAGCCGGCGCGCTCAGCGCCAGGGCGATGCCGCCGGCGATGATGCCGACGAGGATGCCCGACCATTGCAGGCGGAAGAACGCCCTCATAGCGCCCGCCTCGCCTGTTCGCGCGCCACATAGGCGGCGCGTCCGCGCTCGATCAGGATCGCCGCGAGCAGGAACGCACCGAGGAACAGCGGCAGCCAGAAATTGCCGATCTCCAGCACCAGCAGCCCCGAGCGGATGGTCGAAACCAACAGCGCCCCGAGTATGGTGCCGACCACCGAGACGATACCGCCCGAGAGTGCCGTGCCGCCGATCACCGGCGCAAGGAAACTCGGCAGCAGCCAGTCGTCACCCGCCACCGCCGGCATCGCCGCCGCCAACCGCGCGGTCAGCATCAGCGCCGCCGCTGCGGCCAGCGCCCCGGAGAGCGCATGGACGAAGACGATGGTGCGGTCGACCGGAATACCGCTCATCTCGGCGGCGCGCGCATTCGCGCCCACCGCGAGGATCTGCCGGCCCAAGGTCGTATGCTTGAACAGCAGGTAGAGCCCGAGCCCGATCACCAGCGCTACCACCGCGAGGCTGGGGAGCGCCGGCATGCTGCCGATCGCCGGCCCGACGGCGCTTTTGCCGAAGGCGCCAAACTCCGGCGGCAGGCCGTTGAGCGGCACTGCCTTGGTGAGGATCAGCATGCCGCCGGAAAACAGGCTCGCACTCGCCAGCGTCACCACGAAACTGTTGACCCCGGTCTTGACGATGGCAAACCCATTGAGCCAGCCGAGGAAAGCCCCGAGCGCCAGCGTGCCGGCAATCGCCACCGGGATCGGCAGCCCCAGAACCTGCATCAGGTAGCCCGAGAACATCACCGCGCAGACCCCGATCGCCCCGACCGAGAGGTTCATCCCGCCGGTCGCCAGCACCACCATCTGGGCGAAGCCGACGACGATATCGACAGCGACCGAACGCAACAGCGAGTTGAGGTTGAACTTCGACAGGAACCCCGGCGCGAGGTTGGCGAACACCGCCCACAGCACCACGAGGATCAGGAACAGCCCGACCTGCGTCGAGCCGCGAAGCAGGAACGATGAGAGCGTTCGGCGAGGTGCCGGGTCCATGGCCGAGGCTGACCTCGGACGAGGCTCGGCGTCAAGCGCAGAGGTCATTTCGGGTACTCTATGGGGGTGTTGTCAGGGAGAAGCACCGTCCGCCCCTCAAACTCGGTGTCATCCCAGCGAAAGCAGGGACCCCACGGCGAGGGCTCTGCCCTCGCCCGTCGTCGCGGCTGGTGCGGGCGGCGAAATGGGTCCCTGCTTTCGCAGGGATGACATCCGGTGGGTGGGAGGCGGTACAGCAAGCACCACCTCCCAGTGTCAGATTACGGGCAGCTCAAGAACTTGTCCTTGAAACTTGCCTGCAACTCGCCGGTCAGCTTCTTCAGGTCGTCCTTGTAGCTCTCGATATTGGCCGAACTGATCAGCAGCGTGCCGGAGTCGATGAACTTGGCCGTCTGCGGCGTGGTGATGAACGGGGCGTCCGCCTTCACCGTGCAGCCTTCGGCCAACAGGTCCACCGCATAGGCGCCGATATAGCCCTGGCCGTAGGGGTTCTGCGCCATGGTGCCGGCGACGAACCCGTCCTTGATGCCGTCGAGCACGATCTTGTCGTCGTCGATGCCGATCAGCTTGATCTTCTTGTCGCCGAGATTCTTCAGCGCCGTAGCGGCGACCACCGACGAAATGTAGCCGGTGGCGATCATGCCGCCGATCTGGTCCTTCTGCGCCGCGAGCAGCGCGTTGATCTTCTGGTCGCCCTGCTCCTGGTTGTCGGTATCGCCCAGCGTCTGCAGCAACGTCACCGCGCCATTGGTCTCGGCCACGGCCTTTTCCACTGCCTGGACGCGCAGCGTGGTGTTGGGGTCGACCAGCAGCCCGGCGAGATGCACCACCGCGCCCGTGCCACCCATCGCCTCGATCAGCGCCTTGGTGCCGAGATAGGCCGATTGATAAACGTCGGTTGCCATGCAGAACGCCGTATCGGTCGGGTCCTGCGCGCAGCCGCCCAGCGCCACCGCCGGAATGTCATTGGCCTTGAGTTCGGCGACGGTCGAGTTGACGCCCACCGCATCGCCCGGGAAGTAGCCGAAGCCGGCATAGCCCTGCGCCGCAAGGCTTTCGAACAGCTCGGTCTGCAGCTCCAGCTTCCATTCGGCCGGCACTTTGTACTCGACCGAGGCGATGCCGAAATCCTTCTGCGCATCTGCCGCCGCCTGCTCCCAGGGCGCGAAATACGGGTGCGGCCCGCCCGGCACCAGGGCAATCTTGTTGTCCGACGCCATGGCGGCAAGCGGCGACAACGCCACGCCCAGGGCCAGAGCCGCGGCGAGTGCGCCGCGCATACGGGTAACCTGCATGATCTTCTCCCTTTGTGGTGGATGCCTCCCGATCCTCCTCGGACAGCATGCACGCTGGCCAAGGCGTAACACTAACGTATATCGCATGCAATATTCTTTTCGTTGACTTTCATCGTACCTCTGCTGTTATGGCGCCGCCGTGAGGGAGGACGAGCGGTGGACGATCTCGACGACAGGCGCCCCGACCGGACGCGCCTCCTGCCCGAACTGCGCGACATGCTCGAAGCGGCCGAGCGCGCCGGCACGCCCAGCAACGACCAGCTCGGTGTGGCAAGGGCACGGATTGCCTCGGAAGTCAGCCTCGCCAGCTACTGGGATCTGAAGGACGAGCTGCCGCCGCCACTAACCTTCACCCTCGGCGACCCCGCCATTCGCTGCCGCCTTTATCGCGGCGGATGCGAGCCGGGCACGATCCTGTTCCTGCATGGCGGCGGCTGGGTCGTGGGCAGCCTCGACACCCATGACGGCGCCGCACGCGCCCTCGCCAAGGCGGCCTCTTGCGCGCTGCTCTCGGTCGAGTACCGCAAGGCGCCGGAGCACCCGTTTCCGGCCGGGCTCGACGATGCCGAGACGGCGCTGCGTTGGATCATTGCCGAGGGCGCCGGCCTGGGGCTGAGCGACCACATCATACTCTCAGGCGACAGCGCCGGCGCCAACATCGCTGCCGCCCTGGCGCTCCGCGCCCGCGATCACGGCATCGGGCTCGCCGGCCAGATGCTGATCTATCCCGCCACCGACCTCGCCCGCGAAACTACCAGCACGGCGCAATTCGCGCACGGCTACTTCCTCTCCCGAGCCACGCTGCGCTGGTACATTACCAACTACCTCTCCGGTGCCGACCCGACCAACCCCGAAGCCTCCCCGCTGCTCGCTCCCGACCTTACCGGCCTCTGCCCGACCCTCCTCGTCACCGCCGACCACGACCCTCTCCGCGACGAAGGCCGCGCCTACGCCGCCCGCCTCACCGCAGCCGGCAATGCCGCGACGCTCCAGGAGTGGCCCGGCACCACCCACGGCTTCATGATCATGGCAGGCGTGACACCCGCGGCGCGGGAGTTGATTGGGGTGATGGGGAGCTGGGCGCGGGAGGTGTGGGGGTGACCTATCCGGCGCTCTCTGCCATCGCCCCAGCCACCGGCCGTCATCCCGTCGAAAGTCGGGACCCACTGTTCGAACAGTTGGATCGGCACGAAACCGACCGGTCCATCACAGCAAGGTTGGCCAGATCGCGCGGGCGGACAGGCCGGCGCACTGGGTCCAGCTTTCGCCGGGATGACGGCCGGTGTTTGCGTCGGACAGAGTTGACCCACGCATACGACTTTCGTATTAGTCTTTTCTCATACTTTGGTCTAATGACCGGCGATCCTGCCTTGACGCCCACCCCACCCCCGCCGAAGGTGCACGCCGAAAGCGGGGCTTCCCCGCTACAGGGACGAGGAACCTTCATGGCACCAGTAACCATCAACAAGGCCGGCAAGCACTATGGCGGCTTCGAAGCGCTGAAGGGCGTTTCGGTCGACATTTCCGACGGCGAGTTCGTCGTGCTCGTTGGCCCCTCGGGCTGCGGCAAGTCCACGCTGCTGCGCATGATCGCCGGCCTCGAGGAAATCACCTCGGGCGAGATCGGTATCGGTAATCGCGTGGTCAACGACCTGCCGCCCAAGGAACGCGATATCGCCATGGTGTTCCAGAACTACGCGCTTTACCCGCACATGACGGTGGCGCAGAACATGGGCTTCTCGCTCAAGCTCAAGGGCGTGCCGAAGCCGGAAATCAAGGCCAAGGTCGATCGCGCGGCACAGATTCTCGGCCTCGAAAAGCTCCTTGACCGCCAGCCGCGCCAGCTCTCCGGCGGTCAGCGCCAGCGTGTCGCCATGGGCCGTGCCATCGTGCGTGATCCGCAGGTCTTCCTGTTCGACGAGCCGCTGTCCAACCTCGACGCCAAGCTCCGCGTACAGATGCGTTCCGAAATCAAGGAACTGCACCAGCGCCTCAAGACCACCACCATCTACGTGACCCACGACCAGGTCGAAGCCATGACCATGGCCGACAAGATCGTGGTGATGCGCGACGGCATCATCGAGCAGATGGGCACCCCGCTCGATCTATACGATCGTCCGCTCAACACCTTCGTTGCCGGCTTCATCGGCTCGCCGTCGATGAACTTCATCAACGGTGCGGCTGCCGATGGCGGCTTCAAGACCACCGACGGCATCCAGTTGCCGGCCGTCAACGTTCCGGCCAATGCCGCCGTCTACGGCATCCGCCCCGAGCACCTGCATCTCGATCCGAACGGCATCGAGATCGAGGTCGTGGTGCTGGAGCCGACCGGTTCCGAGACCCAGGTCATCGGCCGCTTGGGCACCCAGTCGATCAACGGCATCTTCCGCGAGCGCATCACCGCGCAGCCGGGCTCCAAGATCAAGGTGGCGCCGGACCTGAGCGTCGTCCACCTGTTCGACAAGGACGGCAAGCGCGTCAACTAAGCGCTGCTGCTGAAATGTATGAGGCCGCCGTGAAGAACCACGGCGGCCTCTTTGTTTGTCCGGTGGCTGGGGCCCCACCCCACCCAGCTTCGCTACGGCTCGCCGCCTAGCTTCGCTACCCTCCCCATCAAGGGGAGGGAGAGGATGGAGCCGAACCGCCGCAGTCGGGTCTCCCTCCCCCTCGGGGCGACATCTTGTCGTCCCCATGGGAGGGTAGCGCAGCTAGGGGCCAACGGGCCCGTAGCGGAGCTGGGTGGGGGTGGGCCCCACGCCGCCCTGCTAATGCCCCCGCGGCCCGATCAACCGCGAGCGCAGCGCGTTCGAGATATTGTCGAACACGAACACCACGATGAGGATCAGCAGCACCATGTAGGCCACGTTCTCCCAGTCCTGGTTGGTGCGCATCGCTTCGATGAGCTTGAGGCCGATCCCCCCGGCGCCGACCGCGCCGATCACCGTGGCAGAGCGCGTATTGCTTTCCCAGAAGTAGAGCGATTGACTGATGAAGACCGGCAGCACCTGCGGTACGACGCCGTAGCGCTGCACGTTGAGCCCCGAGGCCCCGACGGACTTGACGCCCTCGCGCTGCCGATCGTCAATGTTCTCCAGCGCCTCGGTGTTGGTTTTTCCCAGCGTCCCGGTATCGGTGAAAAAGATCGCGGCAATGCCGGGAATGGGCCCTGGCCCGAAGCCGCGCACGAAGAACAACGCCCAGATCAGCATGTCGACCGAGCGCAGGAAATCGAACGCGCGTTTCATAAGCCAGTTCGCTGTCCGGCTGCGCGTGATGTTCCGCGCTGCAATGAAGGAGAGTGGAAAAGCGACGATGGTGGCGAACAATGTGCCCACAAAGGCCATGACGATCGTCTGCAACAGCTTGTTGTAGACGTCGAGATGCTGCCACTCGGAGTTGTAGCCGAATTCGACCAGCATCAGCTGCCAGTTCGGCATGCGGGGATCGACGCGCTCGCTGCTGGTGGCCGAATTCCACAACTGCTCCGGGGTCATTCCGAAGAAGGGCGATTTGGTATCGAAGAGGAAGTTCGGCCATCCCCAGAAGCGGTGACGCACGTAGACCTGGGTGTTGCGGATCTCGGCCGAGCCGACGAAGCCGTAGTCGATGGTCACGCGACCGCTCTTGAGCGTCATGCTGGCGGGTGCATTGGCCGGCAGCACCGCGCCTTCGGCGGTCAACGGCACAGGGTAGGCGACGCCATCGACATAGGCGACCACCGACCCGGGCGCGATCTCGACCCTGTCTTCGGGACGGTCGAACCGAACGACATACCGTGAAGGACCGACCTCTTCGATCCAGTCAGGATCGGGTTTGTCGCCGAGCAGCGACCGGGTCCACTCGAGCTCTACCGCCTCGCCTCTGAACCGGAACCGGGGCAACGCTTCCCACGAGTACCAGTCGGCGACATAGGTCTCGGCGCGATCCCATTTGGCGTCGGCGATAACACCCGGCACATTGAAGAAGAAGAAGCAGAAGACGAGATAGACCAGCGTACATGCGACGGCGAACGGCGCGATCAGGCGGGAAGCGACTGGCCGGTGCAGTACCGCCGCGTGGCGTGCGCGCAGCTCGGCGATCTCGGCGGCAGTGAGCGTGAGGGCGGCCATCTCAGCCTCCGAACTGGAATGCGGCCTGGCCGACCAGCTTCCTGCGCAGATGGCCCGAGAGCCAGTCGATGGCGAGGATGGTCAGGAACAGCAGGATGATGATGGCGTAAGTTTTGGCCGGGTGGTCGTTACTGAGCGACCGGCGGAAGGTCTCTCCGATGCCCCCGCCGCCGACGGCGCCGATGATGGTGGAGGCGCGCACGTTGATCTCGGTGCGCAACAGTGCGTAGGAGACGAAGTTCGGCATCACCTGCGGAACCATGCCGTAGCGCACGCGCTCGAGCCAGCTGCCGCCGACGGCGCGCAGACCCTCGTCGGGCTTCATGTCGGCGTTCTCGACCACTTCGTAGAACAGCTTGCCCAGTGCGCCCACGGTGTGGACGGCAATCGCAACGATGGCTCCAATAGGGCCGATGGAAAAGATGGCGACCAACAGGCCCGCGATGACGATTTCGGGGAAGGCACGCAGCAGCTCGAAGGTACGCCGGAAAACGAACCGAACCGGGCCGGCGCCAACCAGGTTGGTGGCGGCAAAAAAGCATAACACGAAGGCAATGCCAGCCCCCGTCAGCGTCGCCAGCACGGCGATGTTCACCGTGATCAGCAGTTCATAAAAATACTCGGGAAGATAGAAGCTCTCGGTGAGGTAAAACCGACCTTCGGGATAATCGTATTTCTGCGATCCGTCGGCGTAGGGCGACGGCAGGTCGAACATGGCGCGAAAAATCTCGAGCGGATCGTTCGGCACGAAGTGAATGAAGAAGTCGAAGAAGTAGGGCAGCCGATCGAGGAATTTGCCGGCATTGGCGGCATTGGCAAACCACAGCGCACCGACGAGGAACACCGCTATCGTCCCCACGGCCAGCACGCTGTAGCTGCGCCGGGTCCGGAGGAGCCCCCGATAGTGCTCGTGTATGGCCTGCCCGGCCGGCGTCAGGTCCCGATGTGGTCCCGCTATCGAACTGGTCATCGTGCCTCCGTCGGCATGAAGAACCGGCGGTGCACTGGGCACCGCCGGCTGAACGTGTCAGGGGCGATCAGTCGCCGATCGTCGCCTTGCGGGCGTCGATGATCGGCTGGTAGAATTCCGGAGTGACCGGCGTGTAGTCCTTGAAGTCGCCGTTCTCGATCGAACGGAAGCAATCATAGGCCTCGGCCGGCAGGGCCTTGTAGAAGGCGATGATCTTGTCCTTCATCGCCTGCGGCAGGCTGGAGCGCATCACCAGCGGGCCGTTCGGGATCAGCGGCGACTGCCAGACCTGGACGACGTCCTCCATGTCGAGCATGCCCTTGTCGACCATCGAGCGGATATTGCCCGAGGTGTAGCCCTCGGAGAATTCGCCCACGCCGGAGGCCCAGGTCACGGCAACGTCGACCTTGCCGTCGAGCAGCGCCAGCACGTTGTTCTCGTGGCCGCCATTGAACGAGGTCTCGAAATACTCTTCCGGATCGGCGCCGCCGATGGCTTCCGGCAGGGTCACCTTCGGGATCAGGTAGCCCGAGGTCGAATCCGGGTCTGCGTAGCCGAGCTTCTTGCCCTTGGCATCGGCGATATTGGCGATGCCCGAATCCTTGAGCGCCAGGGCGACCGAGTAGTAGCCGGTCGAACCGTCGGTCTGGACGTTGGTGAGGAACGGTTCGACCGCGGCCGGATCCTGCAGGTAGATGGCCGCATAACCGGACGCGCCGAGCCCGGCGATATCGAGCGTGCCGCCGAGCAGCCCCTGGATAACGCCGTCATAGTCGGCGGCCGGGAACAACTGCACTTCCTTGACGCCGAGAGCTGCCGGCAGCTTGTCGATCAGGCACTGGTTGTCGGCCAGACGGTCGGTTTCGTTCTCGCCGCCGAGCAGGCCGATGCGAATGACATCGAGATCCTGGGCGAGCGCCGGGGCGGCGAGGGCAAAGACGGCGACGCTGGCCATCAGGACGTTACGGATCGCGGACATGGATGTCTCCTTTGGTGACGCGATTGGCTTTCCGCCACCTGCCGCGCCGCGCGAGCAGGCGGCTGACCGGCAGGAGCGGAAACTCTGGATTTCAGTTGGGCAGGCCAGCCGACGCGAGCGGGGCGTCGAGGGCGCCCCCCGGCAGCTCGGCGTGCTTCTTCTTTTTCTTCTTCGGAACGATCGCCTCGAGGCTGGTCGAGGTCATCTCCTCGGAGAACGCTTCCTCGAGGCCATCGGCGCCATAGAGTTCGCGCGCTACCTCGGTGGTCAGTTGCTCCGGCGTGCCGTCGAACACCACACGCCCGGCCGACATGCCGATGATCCGCTCGCAATAGGCGCGGGCGGTATCGAGGGTGTGGAGGTTGGTGATCACGGTGATCCCCTGTTCCTCGTTGATCGCCTGCAACGAGTCCATGACGACTTTGGCGTTGCGCGGGTCAAGCGAGGCGATCGGCTCGTCGGCGAGGATCACCCTGGGCTCCTGCATCAGGGCCCGGGCAATGGCGACGCGCTGCTGCTGGCCACCCGACAGGGTTTGCGCCCACTGGCTGGCGGTCTGGGCGATATCGAGCCGCTCCAGCGCCTTGAGCGCCATCAACTGCTCCTCTTCCGAGAAGATTTGCAGCAGGCTCATGATGGTGTTGCGACGGTTGAGCCGGCCGAGCATCACGTTGGTGATGACGTCGAGGCGCGGCACCAGGTTGAACTGCTGGAAGATCATCGCGCAGTCGCGCTGCCAGTCACGCAAGCGCTGGCCCCGCAGTGCCGAAACAGCAACGCCATCGAACTCGACGCTGCCTTCGCTGACATCGATCAGCCGGTTGATCATCCTGAGCAGGGTCGACTTGCCGGCGCCGGAACGACCGATGACACCGACCATCTGTCCGGCGGGGATTTCGAGGTTGACGTTGTCGACCGCCACCTTGGCGCCGAAGCGACGTGTAACCTGTGAAATCTTCAGCATGCGCGGGTTTCCCGTCCAATCGACGGGGCCAACTCCTAAGGCGGCTACACGAAGCGTGCGTGAAGGTTGCGTGACGTCTTGATGACAGTGGAAAAGCGGCTGTCGTAGGGGTCTAGCCCACTCTGCGATCACGCCTTTCCATCACCGGGGTCATTCCCGCGAAAGCGGGAACCTCCGTTTGCGGAGCTTGCGGAACGCTCCAGAACAGAGATTCCCGCTTTCGCGGGAATGACACCAGATGGGGATAAGGGCCCCTACTCGTACTTTTCGAGGAAGGCTTCGATCTCGAGCGCCCGGAAATCCGGCAGCGCCTCATGCAGTTTCTCGTGGCTCCAGTCCCACCAGCCGAGCGCCAGCAGCCGCTCGGCGATCGGGCCGGGGAAGCGTTGGCGGATCGGCTTGGCCGGCACGCCCACCGCAATGGCGAAATCGGCGACATCCTTGGTGACCACGGCGTTCGAACCGATGATCGCCCCATGCCCGACCCTGACGCCGGGCATGATCACCGCGCCATGGCCGATCCAGGTATCGTGCCCGATCTCGATGCCGTTTTCGGCCCGCCACTCGAAGAACGCCGCATCGTCCTGCTCACCCTCGAAATACCAGCTCGAGCGGTAGGTGAAGTGATGCAGCGAGGCCCGCTGCATCGGGTGCTTGCTGGCGTAGATTCGCACGTTGGCCGCGATATTGGCGAACTTGCCGATCTCGGCATAAGCGATCTGCGTGCCCTCGACGCAATAGGAGTAATCCCCCAGGCTCGAGCGGTTGACGTGGCAGTCGGCGCCGACCTCGGTGTACCTGCCGAGAACGGAATTCTTGACCCGCGCGGTCGGATCGATGACGGGCGCTTCCGAGAGTTTCATGCGGCTTTCCTTGCGGCGAACAGGGTGACGTCGACGATGCGGTCGGCCACCTGGGCCCGGACCTCCTCGTCATGAAAGATGCCGAGCAGTGCGACGCCCGCCTGTTTCTTCTCGGCGATCATTTCCACCACCACGGCGCGATTGGTGGCATCGAGCGACGCCGTCGGCTCATCGAGCAGCAGCACCGGATGCGGGGTGATGAAGCCGCGCGCGATGTTCACCCGCTGCTGCTCGCCGCCCGAGAACGTCGCCGGCGGCAGCGACCACAGCCGCTCCGGCAGGTTGAGCCGAGCCAGCAATTCGCATGCCTTTGCCGTCGCCTCGTCGCGCGATGTGCCGCGACTGACCAGCGGCTCGGCCACCACATCGACCGTCGTGACCCGCGGCACCGTGCGGAGGAACTGGCTGACATAGCCGATGGTGTCGCGCCTGAGGTCGAGCACGGTGCGCGGGCTGGCCGTGGCGAGGTCGACCGGCTGGCCATGATGGATCAGCGAGATCGAGCCGGCATCGACGCCGTAATTGCCGTAGACCATCTTCAGCAGGCTGGATTTGCCCGCCCCCGAGGGCCCACCGAGCACCACGCACTCGCCGGCATTGACCTCGAACCCGACGCCCGAGACCACCGGCAACACGATGCCGTCGCGCAGGTGCATGGTGAAGGACTTTGCGACGTCTGAGACTGAAAGCAGGGCGGTCATGCCGCTTCCCTTTCGTTGACTGAGAGAGACGGCCCCCTCCCGGCCTCCCCCATAAAGGGGGAGGTGAAGAGTCGGGGCTGTAGCTCGATGGTGCCAGGCACTGGATGCGGCACCTCCCCCCTTGTGGGGGAGGATGGGAGGGGGCCGTCTGCTGCAGTCATGCACATGTTCACACCTGCAAAATCGAAGAAACGAGCAACTGCGTATAGGGCTCGCGCGGATCGTCGAGCACCCGGTCGGTGAGGCCCTGCTCGATCACGTGGCCGTCCTTCATCACCATCATTCGGTGCGACAGCAGCCGCGCCACCGCGAGATCATGCGTGACGATGATGGCCGAGAGCCCCAGATCGGCGACCAGCCCGCGGATCAGGTCGAGCAGGCGCGCCTGCACCGAGACGTCGAGCCCGCCGGTCGGCTCGTCCATGAACACCAGCCGCGGGTGGGTCACGAGATTGCGGGCGATCTGCAGCCGCTGCCGCATGCCGCCGGAGAAGGCGCGTGGCTCGTCGTCGACCCGGTCCTCGGCGATCTCCACCCGACCCAGCCACTCGATGGCCGTCGAGCGGATCCGGCCATAGTGCCGGTCGCCCACCGCCATCATCCGCTCGCCGACATTGGCGCCGGCCGACACTGTCATGCGCAGGCCATCCGCCGGGTTCTGGTGCACGAAGCCCCAGTCGGTGCGCATCAGGAAGCGCCGCTCGGCCTCGCTTAGGTCATAGAGGTTGCGCCACACCTCGTCGCGCATCCGGTACTCGGCGAGGCCCGAACTCGGCTCCAGCCGGGTCGAGAGGCAGTTGAGCAGTGTCGTCTTGCCCGAGCCGGACTCACCGACAATCGCCAGCACTTCGCCCGGCCACAGCTCGAACGACACATCGGCGCAGCCCATCCGGCTGCCGTAGAATTTGCTCAGCTTGGAAACCCTCAGCAGCGGGTCAGTCATTGGAGCGCTCCTTCTTCACCTCTCCCTTGGGGGAGAGGTCGACCCTCTTGGGTCGGGTGAGGGGGCCTTCCCCCGCGATATCAGTGAGAAAAGGGCCCCCCACCCGGCGCTGACGCGCCGACCTCTCCCCCAAAGGGAGAGGTGATCCGGGGCCGAACTCAGAACTCTCGACGGGAAGGCTCATTCCGCCGCCTCCAGCGCATGTCCGGCCAGCTTGCCGCGGTGGCCGTGCTCGCGGCGGTCCTCGCAATTGTCGGTGTCGGAACAGACGAACATGTGCCCGCCCCTGTCATCGAGGATCACCTCGTCGAGATAGACCCCGGTCGCGCCGCACAGCGCGCACGGCTCCTCGAAATGCTGGATCTCGAACGGATGGTCCTCGAAATCGAGGCTCACCACTTCGGTATAGGGCGGCACCGCATAGATGCGCTTCTCGCGCCCGGCCCCGAACAGCTGCAGCGCTTCCGACATGTGCATTTTGGGGTTGTCGAATTTCGGCGTCGGCGAGGGGTCCATCACATAGCGGCCCTCGACCTTCACCGGATAGGCATAGGTGGTGGCGATGCGGCCGTGCTTGGCGATGTCCTCGTAGAGCTTCACATGCATCAGCCCATACTCTTCGAGCGCATGCATCTTGCGCGTTTCGGTTTCACGCGGCTCGAGGAAGCGCAGGGGCTCGGGGATCGGCACCTGGTAGACCAGCACCTGCCCCTCGGTGAGCTTCGCCTCGGGGATGCGGTGTCGCGTCTGGATGATCGACGCTTGCTCGGTATGGGTGGTTACCGCGACTTCGGCGACCTTGGCGAAAAAGGCGCGGATCGACACCGCGTTGGTGGTGTCGTCGGCGCCCTGGTCGATGACCTTCAGCACATCCGATGGACCGATGATCGAAGCGGTGACCTGCACGCCACCGGTGCCCCAGCCATAGGGCATCGGCATCTCGCGGCTGGCGAACGGCACCTGATAACCCGGCACCGCGATGGCCTTGAGAATTGCCCGGCGGATCATCCGCTTGGTCTGCTCGTCGAGATAGGCGAAGTTGTACTTGGCGATGTTCATTTGGATGGTCCCCGACGCACCGACCCTGCGACCGACCACGGAGTCATTCCCGCGAAAGCGGGAATCTCTGATTGCGGTGCGGGAAGTAAGAAAACGGAGGTTCCCGCTTTCGCGGGAATGACCCGGTGGATTGAACGGATGTCTGCGTGTGCGGCGACTGAAGTCATTCTGCCGCCTCCGCGGGTGAAGTGTCCTCGATGCTTCCGGACACCTCCCCCTCGGGGCGACCTCTTGTCGTCCCCCTTGCGGGGGAGGCTGGGAGGGGGGGCGCCGCACGCTCGGAGCCTGAGGCTCCCCCCTCCCCAACCCTCCCCGCGAGGGGGAGGGTGTCGGCCGGTGCCTGCGTCTCATGCTCGGCGCGCATCTCGCGCAGCAGCCCGAGTTCGCCCTGGAAATCCACATAGTGCGGCAGCTTCAGGTGCTCGACGAAGCCGGTCGACTGCACGTTGTCGGAGTGCGAGATGACGAATTCCTCGTCCTGTGCCGGATGGTTCACGTCCTCGCCGAGCTCCCTGGCGCGCAGCGAGCGATCGCAGAGCGACATCGCCATCGCCTTGCGTTCGGCCTGCCCGAACACCAGCCCGTAACCGCGGGTGAACTGCGGCGGCACCTTGGCATTGCCCTTGAACTTGTTGACCATCTGGCACTCGGTGACCCGGATGCGCCCCAGGTTCACCGCAAAGCCGAGCTCGGGGATATCGAGCTCCACCTCGACCTCGCCGATGCGGATCTCACCGACGAACGGGTGCGAGCGGCCATAGCCGCGCTGCGTCGAGTAGCCGAGTGCCAGGAGAAACCCTTCGTCGCCGCGGGCCAGCGCCTGCAGGCGCCGATCGCGGTTGAGCGGGAACTCCAGCGGTTCGCGAGTGAGATCGCCGATCTCGTCCTGCACTTCGGAGACGTCGGGCTCGATCAGCCCCTGGTGGTCGAGCAGGTCGGTGACGCGCGGCGCCGGCTCATTATCGCTCGGCCGGGCAAGCGCCTCGTCCACTGCGGCACCCTCGGCAATATCAGGGTCGAGCAGCCGATGCGTGTAGTCGAAGGTCGGGCCGAGCAGCTGGCCGCCCGGCAGATCCTTGAACGTCGCCGAAATGCGCCGCTCGATCTTCATTGCCGCGGTGTCGATCGGCTTCGAGTAGCCGAAGCGCGGCAGCGTGGTGCGATAGGCGCGCACCAGAAAGATCGCCTCGATCAGGTCGCCGCGCGACTGCACGATGGCGAGCGCCGCCAGTTCGCGATCATAGAGCGAGCCTTCGCCCATGGCGCGATCGACCGCGAGGCCGAGCTGTTCGATGATCTGGTCGAGGCGCAGCGCCGGCACCGAACGATCGCCGCGGCGGCGATCGGCGAGCAGCCGGTGGGCATTGGCAATAGCGGCCTCGCCGCCTTTGACGGCAACATACATGGCTCAAGCCTCCGTAATGCGAGTGGTGCGCGGCAGGCCGACCGCGGTGGCGTCACGCACCAGCAGCAGGTCGACACCCCTGGGGAAACGCTCACGGTTCGCCGCCCACTGCGCGATGAAATCGCCACCCGGCAGCGGCAGCCCGACCGTGAGCTGGTCCTTGATCCCAGGCCCCTTGAGGGTCACGGGGCGATCCTCTCGGCCGGCGGCCAGCACTACGGTGGTCGAGCGGTCCGGATACTCGTCGGTGCCCTGCCCGAAGCTGCCGAGCGCCGGCAGCAGCGCCACATCGCTCACCAACGCGAACCCCGCCTCGCCGATCTCGGCGGTGATCGGCGCGCCGCAATGGAACGCCAGCCACTGCGTCACGGCTTCGTTCGCGGCGAGCACCGGATCGAGCCAGACCAGCGTATCGTGATCGCATAGCGTCAGCGCCACGGCGCCGAGCTCCGGCGTCAACGGCGCCGGTGGTGCGGCATCGGAGGCGATCGACTGCACCGAGCCCGGACGAGCCAGCGCCTCCATCACGGCGCGGAACACGCTCTGCGCCCCCAGCACCAGGTCGGCGAAGCCGCCTTCGATCGTCGTGTCCATCAATCGTCTCCCCGGACCATGGTGAAGAAGTCGACCCTGGTGGCCGCCGTCTCGTCGCGAAGCTTGGCGTCCGCCGCCGCCTGTTCGTCGCGCAGCGGCTGCAGCACCAGCCGCTCCACCGCTTCGGCATCGCGCTGCAGCAACGCATCGAACAGCGCCGACTGCACCGCCTTGTCGCCGTCGCGGCCGAGGCAGTAGGCGTGCCCGACCTCGCCGGTTTCGAGCCGCACCGTGGCGCGGGTGACCGTGGCTTCGCCGAGGTTGAAGGCATTGCCGCCGCCGCCGGCGCGGCCGCGCACCATCACCAGCCCGGTCTCCGGGCCGCGTACCTTGTGGTAGGCGGGCTTGTCGGCCCAGGCGGCCCACAGCTCGCCGAGCCGCTGCGGCGCGGCATGGCTCAACACCGCCATCGCCTCCTGCCGAGGGTTGTTCTGGGGCGCCTGTTGCATCGGCTCTTGCTCCAACTTGTATAGTAAAATAGACAAGTGATGTCGTTTCGCCCCGCTATAGGGCGACCGTGTGAAGATGCAATGACAATCTTGAGCCGTACCGAAATCGCCCCGGCCGGAGGCGTCGCCCTGTGGCGCCAGATCGCCGACGCCATCCGCCTCGACATCATCGGCGGCAAGCTCGAAAGCGGTGACAAGCTGGACGGCGAACTGAGTCTCGCCGAACGCTTCGGCGTCAACCGCCACACCGTTCGCCGCGCCCTCGCGGTGCTGGAGGAGGAAGGCGTGCTGCGCGCCGAACACGGCCGCGGCACCTTCGTCGCCGAGGCCCGCCGCCTCAGCTACCCGATCGGCCGCCGCACCCGCTTCTCCGAAGGCCTCGCCGGGCAGGTGCGCCAGCGCAACAGCCAGTTGCTGTCATCGAAGATCGAGCGCGCCACGCCGCGGTTGGCCGAGGCACTGGCGGTGAAGGTCGGGACACGATTGATCCGGCAGGAGACAGTGTCGTTCGCCGACGGGCGGCCATTGGCACGGGCGACCGGATGGTTCCCCGAGGCGCGATTCGCCGGGTTCGATGCCGCCTATGTCGAAACCGGCTCGGTCACGGCGGCGCTGAAGCGCTACGGTATCGAGGACTATTCCCGCGGTTCGACCCGCATCTCCGCCCGCCACGCCACCACCGACGAAGCCCAGGCGCTGAAACTGGCGCCCGGCGCCGTCGTACTGGTGTCGGACGCGGTGGATCTCGACGCGGCGGGCGTGCCGATCCACGCCATGCTGACGCGGTTTCCGGCCGATCGGATGGAACTGGTGGTTTAGTCTTACGGACAAATGGAGGGGGAAATTGAAGCCAATGCCGATCACGACGGCCATCGCCTAACCCACCGGCACCGCCTGCACTGGTTCGAACGAACGCTGGCCGTGCTGACGACGCTATCGGCTGTGGGGATCCTGCTGCTGGAAGTCGGGCGGAGCCTGGTGCTCTGGCCCTAGAGTTAGGGCCCCACCCCACCCAGCTCCGCTAGGCCGCTGACGCGGCCAGCTACGCTACCCTCCCCATCAAGGGGCTACGACATGCACACATCGTTGTTGAAGAGAGGGTTTCGGTCTGATTCCCTGGCCTTTGCATAGGAGGGCGGGATGGAGTTGGGACTGGGCCATTTCGGGGATTCGCGCCTCGAAAAAGGGGGA